>JAABUS010001243.1_pt1 | contig 57322 bp, 32 predicted proteins | sample 5560161 | NCBI WGS metagenome assembly JAABUS01 (sample SAMN10711885, study PRJNA513376) | rock metagenome | isolation source: Antarctica rocks | place: Antarctica: Victoria Land, Trio Nunatak nord | collected 2016-01-04
GCAAAGAAGCGAAACTAACAATCTTAAGATTTTAAGATACGGGTGAAAATACATTCTTAAAGTATTAAGGTAGTATTGTAAGTATGTCTCAGGATGGGTAGCTATCATTTAACTCAAAGTATTCGCAAGTGTCATCATAGGATATTTCGCCCTTACAGGGCTGTTGATTAGGTCATTTCTTTTTCACAGGGCTTCACCCTGTGCTAATGTATTGCACCCTTACAGGGCTGTAGGATTTCATTGTTGTATTTGTTTTGACAATCCGTCTACATTAGGTACATTTTTGCCTGGGTTGCCAAGTAAGGACTTGCATTTCTGAATCGTCTCTTTGATTAATGTTGTAGGGATCACCATGAATTTATATATACACTTATGTCCTAACGGTAGCCCAAGGAGGGGATGGACTACTTCACGATTTACAAACTGCTATGGACTTTTAAACAGCCTATCGTTAATATCTTACATGATAAACGCTATTATGGTTAGCTTTAACCATTCGGGATTAGATAGTTAAAAACTCTTTTCTATATTCACTCGGAATCTTAAACATCACTTCTTTAAACTGTTTATTAAAATTAGAAAGTGTATTAAAACCGCAATCATAACAGATATCTGAAATCTGTTTCTCAGTATCTGTTAAAAGCTTACAGGCATGTTTGATCCTGATCTCTGAAATAAATCCTGAAAACGTTTTGTTGTTTTTCATGGTAAAGTAACGGCTGAAGGAAGTAGGAGTCATGTGCACCAACCTGGCAATTTCTTCCAGAAAAATTTTCTTGCGAAAGTTTTTCATAACATACTCATATACGATATTGATCCGGTCTGTTTCACTTTGTTTAAAGGGATCATCGTAAGAAGTATGAGAGATAAAATGGTATTGTTTAGATTCTGCAAGGATCTGGAGAATCTTTAATAATAAAATTATGCTTTCCAGACCGCTTAGCAGGGTCAGTTCCTGCAGCATGTTAATTACCTGCACTTTTTTGTCGCCATAAAAATCCAGTCCGGTCATAGACTTATGAAAAAGTTTTTTAATAGTAACCATCTCTTCTTTTTCCAAAAGGTGTTCTCCGGGGAAATGCTCGGGGAGGTATACTACAATGCCTCTTGTTTTAAGTATGCAGTTCTTTTCAAAATAGGCTTCATCGCTTCGCCAGAGATGCGGAAGATGCGGGCCTGTAAGTATAAGCTCACCCGGATGAAACCGCTTTATGCTGTCGCCGATAAAACGCGTTCCAGTACCATCGAGCACAACAAAGAGCTGAAATTCTGAATGAGAATGCCATATTGGATCAAAGTGTTTTTCTACTAAATCCCTGATAACAAAAATATGTGAATCAGGTATAGTTGATTTATGAATAGCGGTCTTCATTATTAGATATTTATCTCCTATCCTAAAATTATAATTATTTTAGGATAAGATCCAGTCAGTATTTGATATAATACTAAAAGATTTTTTAACTGAATAATACGAAATTCGTTTAGCCGCATAAGGCAAAGACGAAGACTTTTTATACAAAGAGAGTTTTATAGTTTTCCACCTTTATGATTTTTACTTAACACAATCCGGTTTCATACTTATAATTAGTTAACAGAATACATCGCTTTAAAGACAGGACAAGAAGCTGACGGCTGATAGCAAACACATAAACACATTCAAACAAATTGCTTTAAAAAAACAAATAATTATTAAAGGATTAATCGGTTGCAAATCTAAACTACAAAACAAACTGCCATGAAAAATTGCTTGCCATTGTTGGCGAACGCCCGTTCGTCATCATATCGCGTTCTGCGTTATTTTCCCCGGGTAATACAAGTTTTGCTTGTATATTTAATTGCTGGTTTTGCATGTATGAATACTGTCCATGCGGGAATCATAAAAATTGAAAGTTCCGCAAAGAAATCACTTTTATTTAAGTCAGTCACAGGTAAGATCACAAATAGTAAAAACGAGCCGGTATCCGGTGTAAGTGTAAACCTTAAAAATAGCAAGACGGGCACAACTTCGAATGAGAATGGTGACTACTCTATTAACATACCAAATGCTACCGGAACACTCATTTTTTCGCATATCGGTTATTCTGATCAGGAGGTGGAAGTAACTGCAAATACAACAATGTTGAATGTACGGCTGGAAGAGATTCAAAGTACTCTAAACGATGTTGTGGTAGTTGGTTACGGAACTCAAAAGAAAGCTACTATTACCGGTGCCGTTAGTAGTATAAGATCGGAAGATCTTATGAGGACTCCGGCAGTTGCCGCTACGAGTGCATTAGTTGGAAAAGTACCCGGTATTACCGCACGGTCAACTGATAACAGGCCAGGTAACGGAACGAGTATACAGATAAGAAATTTAGGTGCTCCTTTATACGTTATCGATGGTGTGCCATACAGTACAAGTGAAGGCGCCACTTCATTTGGTTTTAATACCGGTATCTCCGGACAAAATCTTTTTAACCAGTTAGGCCTTGAGGATATTGAAAGTATATCTATTCTGAAAGATGCATCTGCCGCGGTTTATGGCTTGCGTGCCTCTAACGGGGTTGTACTTGTTACTACCAAAAAAGGCAGGAGAGGTGAAACGTCTAATTTCAATATTTCAGGATATTATGGCCTGCAAAATTTTACCCGTTTTAACAAACCAGGCAGTGCTGCACAATATGTTCGTGGCCGCCTTGAATCTGAACAAAACCTGGGAAGGAGCCCATCATTACTATATACAAAGGAACAACTGGCCAAATGGGAAGCGGGCACTGAAAAAGGTTATAAAAGTTATAACTATTTTGATATGGTTACAAGGCCGAATGTTCCCCAATATTATATCAGTGCTAATGCTTCAGGCGGATCGCAAAAATCCAATTACTACTTTTCAATAAGCCACGTAAACCAGGATGCTATTATTAAGGATTATACTTTCGACCGTACAAACATTCAGGCCAATCTAAATGCCACAGTTTTCAAGGGCATGCAGATAGGAGCACAAATTAGTGGCCGTTTACAAAAGCACCACAATGTTGGTGTGCCGGGATTAGATGATTATACCAATCCATTATTAAGCATATCGAGTATGTGGCCCACTGAAAGCCCTTATGCTAATGACAATACAAAATACATCAATCAAACACATAATGTAAATGTTAACCCGGCAACATATAAGAACGATGTAACCGGATACATAGACGAATTGTACCGTTCCATGAATATAAATTTAACGGCACAGTACGACACAAAGTTTGGCTTAACACTTAAGGGTCTTTATTCTTATAATTATACTAATGAGGATTTCGACGGGTTTGAATATACTTACAACGCGTATATCTATGACCCGATAACGGATACTTATAATAACAGGTCTGCAGCCGGTGCATTGTATGGCAACCAAAACCCATGGCGCGAAAAACACAAGCGTAATATCTTTGCGCGCTTTGCCCAATTGCAGGCTAATTACAGTAAACAGTTTGGCGATCATTCCTTCTCTGCCGTGGCTGCTTATGAGAGGTCGGATAATGAGAACTCTTATTTCCTGGTACATACCATCCCGCCAAATAATACCATCCTAACGCAGCTCTTTTCAAACCAGGATGTATTAATTGATGACTGGAGCACAGAAGCAAGGGCAGGTTATGTGGGAAGGCTCAATTATAGCTACCAGGGTAAATATTTGCTGGAAGTATTAGGCCGTTACGATGGTTCTTATTTGTATGCTAAAGGAAGCAGGTGGGGATTTTTTCCTGGCGTATCTGCCGGATGGAGAATAAGCGAAGAGCCTTTTATGAAAAAATCGGGCAACGGATTTATAACTGATCTGAAGCTCCGGGCATCATACGGAGAAACAGGGAGTGAAATAGGCTATCCCGTTAATATTACCCGTGCTGTTAATACCAATTTATATACCGCCGGTGGATCGGCTCCTGATCCATTCAGTTACCTGCCCGGATATACTTTTGCCGGCACCGGTGTTGATGATGGCAGAAGTGCAGTACTTGATGGCAATTATGTTATCGGGCTAAGGCCAAGAGGTCTTCCAATAACGAATCTTTCCTGGGTAAAAAATCAATCAAAAAACATCGGTATTGATATAGCTGTTTTAAATGGTAAAATATCCGGACAGTTTGATGTTTTCGAGCGCAAACGTACAGGGCTACCCGCAGCAAGGTATGATGTACTGGTGCCTAGTGAAGTTGGTTATACATTACCTAATGAAAACCTTACTTCTGATGCAACGCGTGGAATGGAAGGTATGTTAACCTATAGTAATAAATCGGGGGCATTCGATTATTCAGTGGCGGCGAACGGAACTTTTGCAAGGCGCAGGGACCTTCAGCCTTATAAACCTCGTTTTGGTAATGCGTGGGATGAATACCGTAATTCAACTGTCGACAGGTGGAGCTCTATTAACTGGGGATACCATGTTATCGGCAGATTTGAATCACAACAGGATATTGATAATTATAAAACAGATAATGATAACCAGGGTAACCGGTCACAATTACCGGGAGACTTTAAATACGAAGATGTAAATGGTGATCATATAATAAATGCTTTGGACCAGCGCCCTATTGGCTATGCAGAAGGTGCACAACCTTATGTTAGCTTTGGTTTTAATGGCAGGGTGGCATATAAATCGTTTACACTTTCCGTTGATTTTGCAGGGGCTAACATGCAAAGTTATTTCCGTGATAATGAATTAAAATATCCATTCCAGAATAATGGTAATTCACCTGCTTATATGTTTGAGGATCACTGGCACCGTGTTGATCCCTATGATCCGGGCAGCGCTTGGGTTGCAGGAACATACCCCGCTTTCAGAAAAGACCTTACCACCCATGTAAACTATAACCCGATCGGCGGTAACCGGAGTGATTTCTGGTTGACAAATGTTCACTACCTCCGGCTTAAAAATCTTGAGTTAGGTTATAATTTACCAAAAAGCTTACTTGACAGGATAGGCGTTGCAAGGTGCAGGATTTATGTAAATGGTACCAACCTCATTTCCTTTGATAATGTAAAAGAATTTCAGATAGACCCTGAGATCAGTTTAGGCAGTGGGTTGATTTACCCTCAACAAAGACTGGTTAATTTCGGATTTAATGTATCTTTTAAATAATTGCTTTATGAAAAAAGTTTATAATGGTTTTATATTAATGATGCTTCTTTTTGCAGCAGTGTCCTGCAAAAAGGACTGGCTCGACAGAAAGCCTAGAAATATTATACCTGAAGGATCAACCACCTGGAACGACCCTGTTTTAATCCTTGGCATACTGGCAGATTATTACGACCGGCTTCCAACTGATATGGGTTTGGTTGACATTGATCATTCTACTGTAGATGCAAACCAGGACAGGCAGTCTCAATGGCGTAATATGGCTGATTATGATGATGCTATGTGGTCTGGCGCCGGCCAGGATGCAAGAAACAATTATACATCGTATCCTTTTGAACGCTGGAGAGTATGGAACTACGGCCTGATAAGAGATATAAACCTGGCGCTCGAAAATATTGATAAATATGGTACAACCCTAACAGCACTCCAGAAAACGCAATTCTCCGCGGAGCTCAGGTTTCTTCGTGCGCTGGATTATTTTGAAATGGTGAAAAGAATGGGTGGCGTACCACTTATTACCAGACAATTATTATATGATTATAGCGGAGAAGCATCCTCATTGCAATCACCACGCGCCAAAGAAGCTGAGATATATGATTTTATTGGAAGTGAAATGGATGCAATAAAAGACCAGCTTGGAAACAGCAATGCCACTACTAGTATTGCCAGTACTACACGCGCTAATAAATATACCGCTCTTGCACTTAAAAGCCGAGCCATGCTTTATGCCGGTTCCCTGGCTAAATACAATAGCCTTATGGCAACACCTATTACAACACCAGGTGGTGAGGTAGGCATACCTGCTTCGCGTGCATCAGAATATTACACTAAATCACTCGCCGCATCGAAAGAAATTATTAATAGTGGTTTCTATTCTTTGTACAAATCCAATAGCAACCTCGGAGAGAATTTTTATGAGGCCGTCTCCAAGAAATCAGGTAATAAGGAAGTGATACTTGCCTGGGACTACCTGTCGGCTAAGAATAAACGCCATGCTTTCAGTTATGACAATATCGCAAGAGGCATACGTGAGGACAACTTAAGTTCTTCCAATATCGCACCTTCTCTTAACCTGGTGGAGAGTTATGATTACTTAGACGGTTCAGCAGGCACATTAAAAACCCGCACACCGGATAACAGTGATTATATCTACTATAATAATACAACAGAAATATTTGCTAACAAAGATGCCCGGTTGTACGGTACCGTTATATACCCGGGAGCTCATTTTAAAGGATTCACCGTTCAGATGCAGGCCGGCATTTTGTTATGGAATGCAGCGGCCAACTCCTATACCACTGTTGAAGGAACCGATTTGGGGAGTAATTATACGGATGGTAAAGCTTTAACCGCGGCATCAGGGCCACACCGTTCTATCCTTGAAGTGTCAAATACCGGTTTTTATTTAAGGAAGTATATAGACCCGGGAGTTAATACCAGCACACGTGGTATATTAAGTGATATGTGGTGGGTAAGATTCAGACTTGGAGAAGTTTATCTGAACGCTTCGGAAGCAGCTTTTGAACTGGGACAAACAACTGATGCCTTATTATATATAAATGCTTTAAGAGAAAGGGCAGGATTTGGTGCAAACAGCATGAAAGCCCTCACAATTGAAAAATTTCAAAATGAGCGTCGTGCTGAACTTGCTTTTGAAGACCACCGCGTTTGGGATCTTAAAAGATGGCGTATAGCGGATAAGGTTTGGAATGGCAGCACCAGCAATCCCGATGCAATGGTAAGTGCCTTATATCCTTACCGTGTTATCAGGCCCGGCGATCCTGCACGTGATGGAAAGTATGTGTTTATAAAAATGGTAGCGCCCCGTATCAGGGCACCTCGTTTCTTCCAGTTGGGCAACTACTATTCTTCCATCGACCAGGTAGTGTTAAACAACAATCCAAAAATTATAAGGAATCCCTTCCACTAAAAATTTAAAATTATGAAAAGCTCGATAGCATCGTATGCATTGGCCGCCCTCATTTTATGGCTGGCTGCTTGTGCAAAAGATAATTACAAAATGCCTAATGCCGTTTTAACCGGCCGGGTTGTTTACCAGGGCCAGCCTGTAGGTGTCAGATCAAATGGTGTTCAACTGGAGCTCTGGCAGCATGGCTATCAGGTTTTCAGTAAAATACCGGTATATGTTGCACAAGATGGTACCTTCTCGGCTTCTTTATTCGATGGCAACTATAAGCTTGTTCAACTCAAAGGCAACGGGCCCTGGGTTGACAAGGCTGATTCGGTAGATGTTACTGTAAAAGGTCTTACCACAGTAGATATGCCTGTTACTCCGTATTTTACCATATCAGGCGAAACTTTTACAAAAAGCGGCACTACAGTTACAGCTTCCGGTAAAATAACAAAAGTTTCAACCAACACTATTGAACGTGTTTCACTTTATATAGGCACCACAACAATTGTGGATGCTACCAATAACGGCGCTGTTTCAAACCAGACCGGGGCTGCGTTAGCTGACCTTTCACAACCAATTAATTTCAGTGTAACCTTGCCCACTTCCCTGGCAGGCAGGGATTATGTTTATGCAAGAATTGGTGTTAAAACTTTGGGTACCGGTGAAATGTTATATACGCAACCCCAAAAGATAGTGTTAAAATAAAAAAAAAGGAAATGTTTGGATAAACAAATCTTGTTGTTTTATCAGGTCAGCACCAGGATTTTTATGACCTGAAAAAAAATATTCTTAACAAAATGTTGTACTTAGAAGAAAAATCTGTTTTTTTGCGTAAACGATTACGTACTTTTTGTGGATAATTTAATATAAACGTTTTTATAGTTGCTAGTAGCAACAATTATTTTATCCCAAATTTGTATTAATTATTTAGTAAGAGCTATGAGAATAAAAATTCTTACTAAATTATTGGTAGAACAAATAACATCTTATCGCCTTGATAAAAGTTATGATTTCAACCTAATAGTATTTCTGATGATGAATTAACCGACCAAAAAAAATTGCTTTATGAATTATTACCTGCACAAATCAATCAAGCTATCTAAACAAGGACTTCTCCAAAAAAGACAAGGATTTATCTTTAAAAGAATGTATTATCTCTTTTGTCTTGTATTATTTTTCTCTTATTCCGGGTTTTCACAGGATTCAAAAATTCTTATTACCGGCACCGCAACTGACAGTAGCGGCGTAGGTATCCCTTCAGTAACTGTTACAGAAAAAGGCACTAAAAACTCAACAGCTACCAATGTTAGCGGTACTTTTACTATTAAAGTTTCAGGTACAAACGCAATTCTGGTATTTAATTCAGTGGGCTATTCCCAACATCAAGTTGCTGTAGGCTCACAAACTCAGTTAACGGTTAGTTTACAGCAAACAAGCGTCTCTCTTGGTGAAGTAGTAGTGGTAGGTTATGGTACTCAGAAAAAAGGATCGATCACCGGTTCAATTGCTACGGTTACTGCTAAAGACCTGGATCGTGTTCATGCCGGTTCTACTGTTAGTACCGGACTGGCAGGTAAAATTCCGGGTGTAACATTCAGGATGCCTGATGGCCGGCCTGGGGCTTCTGCCAATATCCAGATACGTAATATGGGCAGGCCTCTATATGTAATTGATGGCATTCAGCAGGATGAAGGTCAGTTTAATAACATCTCACCAAACGATATTGAAAGTATTTCAGTGCTTAAAGATGGTTCAGCGGCGATATATGGTGTGCGAGCTGCTAATGGGGTTGTAGTTGTTACAACCAAAAAAGGAGCTACAGGAAGAAATAATGTGAATGTAGATGCTTATGCAGGTTTACAAAGCTGGTTCCGCTTCGCTGATGTTTTAAAAAATTCTTACGATTACGCCTATTATAGGGCAGATGCCGAATTAAACAGGTTTGGAAGCACAGGATTTACCCAGGCTGAGTTAGATAAATATAAACAAGGAGAAGTTTCCGGTGCCGCATATAGAAGTTTTGATTGGAGAAGTTATATTCTTAATAAACCTGCTCCTCAGAACCAGGTTAATGTTAATATTAGTGGTGGTTCTGAAAAAGTGAATTACTATGTTTCCGCCACTAACCTTGACCAGAAATCTAATCTCGGTAAAGAATACCGCTTCAACCGTTCAAACATTCAATCTAATGTAACGGCTAAACTTGCCAACGGTCTTAAAGTGGGTGTCGAAATTAACGGCCGTGTTGAAACAAGGCAAAATCCAGGTGTGCCGGGTGGTGATGATTATTTTTTATCAAGGCTTGCCATTCTTAGAAATACACCCAGGGAAAGGCCGTATGCTAATGACAATCCGGCTTATCTGAACGATCTTGGGGAGCACCTGGAATCGAATTATGCATTCTTAAATGAAAAAATATCAGGTAAGTTGAAATCTGAATGGCGTGTTATGCAAACCAATTTCAACGCAGAATGGCAGATTCCCGGTATTCAAGGGCTAAGTCTTAAAGGTATTTATTCTTATTATGTTGCGGATCTTCAGTCGAACAATCAGGAATACACCTATAAGGCATATACCTATATTCCAGCAACAAGCACAAAACCTGAAGAATATAGAGCTACTGGCGGTAGTACTAATCCATGGCGTGACAGGGAGCAAATCAAACAAATAAATACCAATGTTCAGGGACAGATAAATTACAATAATACCTTCGGCGAAAGTACCATTGGAGCTACTGTAGTTGCAGAAAGAATTGATAACCATTACAGGAGAAACTGGATACATGCCTCTCCGATATCTAATAACCTTCCTCTTATTTATTTCCCTACAATGGATCAATACCAGGATGCAGATGAAGAACAACGCCGTCTTGGTTACATCGGGCGTATAACGTATAGTTATGCCAACCGGTATTTTTTAGAAGCATCCGCCAGGCGTGACGCGTCTTACCTTTTTGCCCCCGATAAGCGGGTTGGTTATTTCCCAGGCTTTTCTGCCGGCTGGAAATTGTCTGAAGAACCTATGTTTGCTGGTCTTTTAGGAGATAAAAGAATTCTTACCGATTTAAAATTAAGAGGATCTTATGGCCAGCTGGGTGATGATAGAAACCCTAATGATCCTAACCAGCCTATCGTAGGTGCCTATTCATATCTTGAAGGTTACAATTACAACCAGGGTACTGCTATTATCGGTGGAAACGCGGTTACTGTTTCGAGAGATAAAGGGATTCCTATAACGAATATTTCCTGGCTTACAAGCCAAATTACCGATATAGGATTGGATTACACTATGCTAAATGGTAAGCTAAGCGGTACACTGGACTATTTTTATAGAAAGCGCACAGGATTATTGGGCACTCAGTCCGATGTTATTGTTCCACTTGAAATAGGTTATAGCCTTCCGCAGGTAAATATTAATAGTGATGCCCAGTATGGTGAAGAAATGTCTATAAGTTACAATGGAACTGTTAGTAATGTAAAATTCAATGTTGGTGGAAATGTTTCTTATACCCGTGCTAAGAATTTACATTCTTATAAACCCTTGTTTTTTAATTCTTTGGATCAATACCGGACTTCATCTGAAAACAGGTATAGAAGAATTGAGTGGGGTTATGAAGTGGAGGGCCAGTTTTCTTCAATTGAGCAGATCAATAATTATCCTGTTAATATTGATGGACAGGGTAACAAAACTCTACTGCCTGGCGATCTGATCTATAAAGATCAGAATGGTGATGGTAAAATTGACGGATATGACGACAGGCCTATTGGTTTCGGATACGGCCAGCAACCAAATATCAATTTTGGTTTTAACATCGGGCTTATTTATAAGAACTTCGATTTTAACGCCGATTTTTCAGGAGCGTCCGGCTATACCTGGTTTCAAAATTGGGAAACAAGATGGGCATTCCAGAACAACGGAAATCTAAATACGATCTTTACCGACAGGTGGCATAGGACTGATATTTTTGATGTGAACAGCGCCTGGGTGTCCGGTAAATACCCGGCAAACAGGTATAATGGAAGAGATCATACTAATTATAGTAGACGCGTTGGAAATGATTTACAGCCAATTAATTCAACTTTCTGGTTGCATAATGTTAACCAGGTAAGAGCAAGAACCATTCAATTGGGTTATACGCTGCCAACTTCCTTATTACAAAGAGTGAAAGTTCAGAAAGCCAGGATTTACCTAAATGCTTACAATCTTTTCTCTATTGACAACCTCAGAAAGTTCGGAGTTGATCCGGAAGTGTCAGATGATAACGGATTACAGTTTCCTCAAAACAGAGTAATTAACGTTGGTATCAATCTGTCTTTATAATATTAATTAATTCTTAAGTATAAAATATTTTCATGAAAAAGATTTTAGGATTAGCAATGTTTACATTTCTGCTGGGAATGGCAGGATGTAAAAAAGATAGTGATTTTTTAGAGATTCCTCCCATACAAGTATTGCCTAGTGAAGTGGCCTTTTCAGATCCTGCACTGGTATTATCTATTCTGGGTGACTTATATAACCGCCAGTTAGATTTTTCCGGGTTGGATAATGGCTGGAGAAGCTTTGCTGATTTTAGCGAAAGCTTTCCTTCTGATAATGGCAGTTATGGTATTGTGCAAAGAACAGGCTGGGGGTATAATGAATGGGGCATAGATTGGGGTGCAAGCTATACATATATTCGCGAGCTTAATCTTTTCTTAGAGCGGATAAGTGCATCAACCGCACTTACTGCCGCTGAAAAAACAAGGTTCACCGCCGAAGGCAGGTTTTTAAGGGCTAATCAATATTTTGAAATGGTTAAGAGAATGGGAGGAGTGCCGTTGATAACTACTTCCTTACAATATGACCCATCAAAAGGCGATGTTACAGCTGTGCAGGTGGCCCGTTCTAAAGAATCGGACATATATGATTTTGTAATTAATGAGGCGGAAGCTATAAAAGTGCTTTTGCCTAATGACGTAAATGAAAAGTCCAGGGCAACAAAAGCCGCGGCACTTGCAATGGAAGCAAGAGCCGCATTATATGCAGCATCTATCGCTAAATATAATGCCACAACGCCACAGGTTTCAACAACTGGAGGCGAAATAGGAATCACTGCAAGCCTGGCCACAAGTTATTATACTAAAGCACTGGCAGCCGCCCGGGAAATAATATCCGGTAGTGCAGGGTCTTACCAGTTATACAATGTATTGCCTGATAAATCTGATAATTTCGCTGCCATATTCCTGGATAAAAGTAGTGTTAACCAGGAGTCAATTTTAATTGAAGATTTTAAAGCGGGCGCAGGTAAAGTGCATGGTTATACCATCAACGATCAACCTTACTCAATTTCTGATGAAGGTGGTGATGCCGGGCGTTTAAATCCTTCTTTAAACCTCGTAGAAGAATTTGAAAAACTCGATAATACATTCGCTCCTATTCCAACAAGAGACGGGGCAGGCAACCCGATCTATTATACAAACCAGCAGGATATCTTCGCCGGAAGAGACGCGCGTCTTGCAGGTACCGTTCTTTTACCGAATGGTCTTTTTAAAGGGAAAAGGGTAGACATTTGGGCTGGGTATCAACTGGCTAATGGCAGCATAGTAACGAGTGATGAAGCTGGACAATTAAAAACGCTTCCAGGCGCTGCTACTGCAGTACAGGTTGTAGGTAAGGATGGGCCAGTTAATGGTTTGGAATTCCGGGCACAAAGCGGCTTTTATATCCGCAAATGGTTAGACCCTACCATTGGTTCAGGCAGAAGGGGGCGAGGCAGTGATGTTGCTTTTATCAGGTATCGCTTTGCCGAGGTGTTATTGAATGCGGCAGAAGCTGCTTTTGAATTAGGACAGCCAGACATTGCAGCCGGTTATATGAACCAGGTTCGCTCTAGAGCAGGATTAACGGTTCCCCTTACAGCAGCTAATATTACTTTTGACCGCATTGTACACGAACGCAGGATTGAACTTGCTTTTGAGGGTCATGTATTGTTTGATAAAAAACGCTGGAGGATTGCCCATATAGTATGGGATGGCGTTGCTACGACATTAACGGATTTAACAAGCAATATTGGAAAAGCAACTAAGAGAAGTACGCAGCCCTGGGGACTTTGGCCATATAAAGTTTACAATCCCGGTAATGCTAATGACGGCCAATGGATATTTAAAGAAGTTCTTCCTGCCGTAGTTACCGGGTCTAACAGGTTTCAATTAGGTAATTATTATAGCGCGATAGATGATAATACCCGGGCTTCAAATCCTAAAATTGTCAGACAACCAAATCAATAGTCTCTATTATTAAATTTCTTAGTATGAAAATAACATCTTATTATATTTTATTGTTCCTGTTATGTATTGCTGGCGCATCTTGCAAAAAGGATAATTATAAGGCACCTTCTTCCACTCTTAGCGGAAAATTAATGTACAAAGGAGAAACAATCGGAGTAGAACAATACCAGGTTCCTTATGAACTATATCAATATGGTTTTGGTAAAGTCGGTGCAATAGGTTCGTCTTTCGGACAGGATGGTACGTTCTCCGCGCTTCTTTTTGATGGAGATTACAAACTTATTGTTCCAAACGGGCAGGGCCCATTCAGATGGAAGTACCTGGCCTCCGGCGCACCTGATTCTATAGCTGTCACTTTAAAAGGAAGCCAGACTTTAGACCTTGAGGTAACTCCTTACTATATGATAAGGACTCCCCAGATTACCGGTGCAAGTGGTAATGTTTCTGCTACTTTTAAAGCAGAGAAAATTATTACAGACGCTAATGCAAAGAATATTGAACGTGTTAATATTTATATAAACAAAACACAGTTTGTATCTGGCAATAACGATCAGAATATTGGTAATACCAGTATGGCGGGTTCTGCAATTGCTGACCCAAATAACATAAAACTGAGTGTTACAGTGCCAAAGATAACGCCTACACAAACTTATGTATTCGCACGAATAGGGCTTAAAGTTGCCGGTGTAGAAGATCTGATCTATTCGCCTGTAATGAAAGTTCAGTACTAAAAATTTTAAAATACAAAACGGTCGATAATTCTTATTAATACTCAATAGAGATTCGAGTAGGGTTGTTACAAATTCACAATGAAGTTTCAACCTGTGAGGACTAAAGACCTTACAGGTTGAAACTCTTTTAGGAAGTTCAGTAAAAAGAACTTTATTATAACAGTATGAAATAAGATAACAAAAATGTTTTAAGGTTATTAATTGATGTACAATGTGGTTGATATAACAAGGTTGAACTATTCTTTTATATATGAAATTACAATTTGATTACAAGTCTTGGAGTCCCTTGTGGGATTTCCATTGTGTTCCTTGTGGTTAAATGCACTCTATGATTTCAGGAGTATTTTTAACCAAAAGGAACACAAAGGAAGTCCCACAAGGAGCACAAGGGATGGCTGCTACATACGAAATCCTTAAGTCGGCAACATTGAATTGATATAAGCTGATATCGGCTAGCGTTTAAAATCTCATCATTAATTTTATTTCTTGCATAGTATATATGATTAAATACTTCATCATACTAACCATCCTGCTGAATAATTCATTAAGCGCTCAAAAAATTGAGAGCTCTGTAGCATTATCCCATTATGTTTTTAATCAATTCATGGAAGGACAGGTAAAACTAAAATCCGGTGAGACTTACAGCCAGGTATTGAATTATAACATACTAACAGGGGAAGTTATCTTTAATAAAGATGGAAAATACCTGGCTATACAAAAGCCTGAAAACGTTGATACGGTTTATATAAATGGCAGAAAATTTATTCCTGCAGACAAAAAATTTTACGAATTATTGTCTGATTCTCCGGTACCTCTTTTCATTGAATTTACTTATGTAATCAAGCAACCTGGCACATCAACAGGGTATGGTGCTACCACCACTACCACTGCAGCGAGTTCCTACACATCATTGGTAAATTCCGGGGGTGCTTATAATCTCCAATTGCCTGATGATTTTAAGGTTGTTCCCGGGTATTCTTATTTGATTCGCAAGGATGGTAAATATCAGAAAGCAAATAATCTGAAACAACTCTACAAAATTTTTCCTGACAAAAAAGCTCTTATTGATGACCGGGTTAGAAAAAATAATACCAGTTTTTCTAAAAGAGAGGATATTGTTACTTTGATAAAAGGAATTGAACAATAAGTTGTATCCATAATATATCCAGGCAGGTCAACAATATTCTGAAAGAATTAACACATTTTTTACTGCGGTTATAAGTTATAATTACGGCCAGTTGACCCTTTTGTCTCATCATCAATACTATTGGTACGTTTAAATTAATATGTTACCTTATTTTTGCATCTGTATAGATTGCTAAATAATAAGTTGCCCAAACATTTTATATGATAGTGCGTTCATTGCTGTTCTTCTTCCTGGTGACAAGCATAAATAATTTTCAGGGAAATAATACTTCAGGTGTACCTCTCTTCAGCTTACTACCTTCCTCAAAATCCGGTGTTAATTTTACCAACACTATTACTGAAAGTGATTCTCTTAATATTTTAAACCAGGCTAATATTTATAATGGCGGAGGGGTTGGCATTGGTGATTTTAACAACGACGGATTGACAGACATTTACTTTGCAGGGAATATGGTTTCCAATAAGCTATATCTTAACAAAGGATCTCTTGCCTTTACTGATATAACTAATGCCTCAGGAACGGAAGGAGAAGGAAGATGGTGCACCGGTGTTTCTGTAATAGATATCAATGCAGACGGATGGCTGGATATTTACGTGTCTGCTTCTTTTCGCGAGAGTACGGCTTTGCGGACAAATCTTTTGTACATAAACCAGGGTTTAAATAAAGAAGGCATTCCAACTTTTAAAGAATCAGCAGTTGCTTACGGACTTGCCGATACCGGCTTTAGCACACAGGCGTATTTCTTTGATTATGATCACGACAGCGACTTAGATATGTATCTTGTAACAAATGAGTTGTACGATGCTAAAACACCTATCAAGTTCAGGCCGAAATTAAAAGATGGCAGTGCATTAAATACAGACCGGCTATACCGTAATAACGGTAACAACACTTTTACAAACGTATCAAAACAGGCTGGCATCCTTACAGAAGGTTGGGGGCATGCTGCCTGTATTACAGACATCAACCTTGATGGCTGGCCTGATATATACGTGGCTAATGACTTTGTATCAAACGATCTTTGCTATATCAATAACAAAGATGGTACGTTTACAGACCGACTGGGTGAATACTTTATACACACAGGCTGGAATGCTATGGGTACGGACGCGGTTGATATTAATAACGATGGCTTCACTGATTTTATCTCGTTGGAGATGCTTCCGGAAGATAACCTTCGCAAGAAGCGGATGTTAAGCGGAAATGAATACTATAATTACACCAACAGCGCTAAGTTTGGTTACACACACCAGTATGTCCGAAATGTGTTTCAACTGAATAGTGGTAGAACCCCTTTAGGTCATCCTGTATTTAGCGAAGTAGGGTACATGGCTGGCATTTATCAAACTGACTGGAGCTGGTGCCCGCTGGTAGCTGATTTTGATAATGACGGCTTTCGTGACCTCATTATTTCCAATGGCCTGCCCCGTGATGTTACCGACCTGGATTACATTGATTTTAATAATGGCCAGGGAGGTGGCAAAGGGAAATATACGCTTGCCATGACTGACTCTCTTCCCATAGTCAGGCTTTCTAATTATGCATTTAAAAATAACGGGGGAGTTTTATTTGAGAACAAATCGAAGGAGTGGGGATTTACCCAGCCTTCTTTTTCAAATGGTGCTGCCTACGCAGACCTCGACAATGATGGTGACCTCGATGTAGTGATCAATAATATCAATGACCCTTCTTTCATTTACGAAAACACACAAAATAATGCGGGTCAAAAAGTAACGGATCATTACCTGGCTGTATCTATTGCCGGAGAAGGAATGAACAAGGGCGGAATAGGAGTAACGCTGCATATTTTTTATGACAATGGCAAACAGCAATTTTATGAACACCAGCCTGCAAGGGGTTATCTTTCAACTGATGATGCAAGGGCTCATTTTGGTGTAGGCAACGCTGTTACAATTGATTCTTTGCTGGTGCTATGGCCAGATGGTAAAAGCCAGGTGGTTCGTGATATTGCATCTGACCAGCTTCTTACTGTTTCATATAAAAACGCTGTTATCGGAAAAAGAAATGCCGTACCTGAAAGTCCGATGTTTACCAATGCAGCAGCCGGTTATGGAATAAAATTTAAGCCGGTAGAAAGAGATTTTGTAGATTACAATATCCAGCCAACGCTTCCTCATAAGCTTAGCCAGTATGGTCCTGGTATTGCTGTGGGTGATATTGATAACAATGGTTTTGAAGATTTTTTTATAGGCGGTTCTTCAGGCAATCCCGGTGTTTTCTTTATGCAAAATTCCTCAGGAAAGTTTTCGCTTGATTCTTCCCGGTTTGTACAAAAAGATGATCCATTGCATGAAGATATGGGCGTGTTATTATTTGATGCGGATAACGATAATGACCTGGATCTTTATGTAGTCAGCGGAAGTTATGAGATTCCACCCAACCATCCAATTAGCCAGGACCGGCTATACCTTAACGATGGAAAGGGAAAATTTACTAAAAGCATCAACGCACTTCCTGTTGAAACAGCAAACGGTTCCTGCGTACGTGCAGCTGATATAGATGGTGATGGGGATCTTGATTTGTTTGTAGGAGGCCGTGTAGTTGCAGGAGCTTATCCTACAGCGCCGAAAAGTTTTATCTTAAAAAATAACGGAGGAAAGTTTGAAGACGTTACCAGTCAGTTTTGTCCCGAATTGCAAAATCTTGGAATGATCACTGATGCCTTATGGACAGATTTTGATAATGATGGAAAAATAGATCTTTTAATAGCAGGTGAATGGATGCCGGTAACTTTTTTAAAGAACACCGGTAGCCATTTTGAAAAGCTCAGTCAAACTGGTTTGTCCGGTCAGCTGGGTTGGTGGAATAGTTTGGTTGCAGGCGATTTTGATAATGACGGCGATATAGATTATATAGCGGGTAATCTTGGATTGAATACAAACTATAAGGCTACCAAAGAGGAGCCGATAACCATTCTTGCAAAAGATGTTGACAATAACGGTTCTCTTGATGTAATGGTATTCTGTTACCTGAAAGATGTTGATGGCAACATGAAACCTTTTCCCATGGCTACACGCGATGACATGGTAAGCCAGGTTATCTCAATACGAAAAAAATATCCTACTTATAAATCTTACGGAATGGCTACCATGGAAGACCTCTGGAATAAAGGTGACCGTGAAAATGCTATTGTGTTGCAGGCTAATAATATGACTTCCTGTTTTATTGAAAATAAGGGTAATGGTCAGTTCTCCTGTAAAGCGTTGCCACTGGAAGCACAGGCTGCCCCGGTCTATGGAATGATGAGCCAGGATGTAGACGATGATGGGAACCTCGACCTGTTAATGGTTGGCAACGATTATGGCATGGAGCCTTACAGTGGGCGTCATGATGCATTTATGGGACTATGTTTGAAAGGAGATGGCAAAGGTAATTTCAGCAGTATGACGATAGCAAAAAGCGGTTTTTTTGTAAAAGGAGATGCTAAAGGATTGGCTACACTTCACACAGCAAAAAATGAAGATATACTCATTGCAACACAAAATCAGGATAGCCTGCTTGTATTTAAAAGAAACAGTAAGCAGCTTCCCGGCAATGTAAAATGGATTCACCTTAAGTCTGACGATTTTTGTGCAGACCTGGAGTATAAAGACGGCAGGAAAAGAAAAATGGAATTTTATTATGGATCTACTTATTTATCACAATCCTCCAGGGAAATACTTATTGATAAAAAGATCAAAACAATAACAATTACCAACTTCAAAGGAATTAAAAGACAGTTGTTATGATGAGGATAGTAATGTGCATACTACTATTTTTTTTTATTTCTGTCTGCCAGGCAAAACCGGGATGGAAAGACAAGACTGAAAGCGCTGAATATATTCATCGTGCTATAAAAAAAGTAACCGATGTAATTGTATTTGACATTTATTCCCCACCTGTAGCAAGCCGTACTTATGCTTATATCTGCCTGGCAGGATATGAAGCAGTGATTCATGAGAATCCGGCATATATTAGTTTTGCAGGACAGCTGCATCAGCTACAAACAGCACCTGCACCACATCCTGGAAAGGAATACAGTTATACCCTGGCATCAGTAAATGCGATTCTCATGGTGGGTAAAGCGCTGGTTATTTCTGAATCCAGCATTGAGGCATTTAAATCACAGATTTTGCAGGATTTTAAAAATGATGGAATTCCTTCCGATGTCTTCAACAACTCTATTGAGTATGGACAACAAATAGCGAATCATATTCTTGCCTGGGCGGCATCAGATAATTATAAGCAAACCCGGTCTCTTGCAAAATACGCGGTAAACGATGACCCGGCAACATGGAAGCCTACACCGCCTGCCTATATAAAAGCCATAGAACCTCACTGGAGCAAAATGAGGACTTTTGTAATTGATTCAGCCCGTCAATTCAAGCCGGCGCCACCTCCATCTTTCTCCTTTGATAAAAAAAGCCGCTTTTATAAAGAAGCGGTTGCAGTTCATGATACGGGCATACATCTTTCTGAAGAACAGGTTGAAATTGCCAATTTCTGGGATTGCAATCCGTTTAAAATGAATATAAGGGGTCATGTAATGTATGCTACCAAAAAAATTTCTCCTGGCGGACACTGGATCAACATTACAAGACTCGCCTGCAAAAAGGTTAAGGCCGGTCCGGCTCAGTCTGCGGAAGCATATGCCTGTTTATCTGTCGCACTTGCTGATTGCTTTATAAGCTGTTGGGATGAAAAGTACAGGAGCCAGGTTATCAGGCCGGAAACATACATAAATCAGTATATTGATACTAATTGGGTTCCATTGCTTCAGACCCCGCCATTTCCGGAATATACCAGTGGCCACAGCGTAGTTTCTTCAGCCGCTGCTGTTGTATTGGGTAAATTGTTTGGCGACAATTTTTCTTACATAGATTCTACGGAATATGAATTCGGCCTGCCGGCACGAACCTTTCATTCTTTTAAACAGGCTGCTGAAGAGGCGGCTATCAGCCGTTTTTATGGTGGCATTCATTACATGCCGGCTATTAATTATGGTTTTAAGGAAGGAACCGAGATTGGATTATTTGTAACTGGACGAATCAAAACAAAAAAATCCCGATAAGTAGAATGATTGGTATTGATAGCAATTTTTAACACAGAGAACAGCGAGATAAGGAAACACAGAGAGCACGGAGGGTTTCCTCTGTGTGCTTTGTTTTCCTCCCCCGGCTGTTCTTTGTTTTTAAATTTTTAAACTGGAGCTACGCAATACCAGCGCCGGCTCAAGAACGATTTTAGGAGGGTGAAGCTGATAAAAACTATTTTTTTCAGATACATTAAAAAACAACCTGGCAGCTTCTTCTCCCATTTTAGTGGCGTGCTGATTTACTGTAGAGAGAGAAGGTGTTATATATTGACCAAATGGTTCATTGGCAAACCCTATGACCGCAACATCTTCAGGAATCTTTTGGCCTGTATCTTTTAAAGCCTGCATAGCGCCTAAAGCAGTAAAATCTTCAACGGTAAATATTGCATCAGGAGTTTGCTTCAATCCCAGCAGTCTTAACATACATTCTTTTCCTGATTCTATTGTTACTTTGCCATACACTATCAGGTTTTCATCAACTAATATATTATTAGCTTTTAAAGCGTCTATATAACCTTTTTTCCGTTGATTGAAAATCAGCACATGTTGCTGCCCGCCTATATGCGCTATCCGTTTACATCCCTGATCTATCAGGTGCTGGGTAGCATTAAAAGCGCCACGGTAATCGTCTACAACAACAGAAGGAACACCCAGGTCATCATTGGTACGGTCGAATAAAACAAGTGGTATCCCACGATTTTTTATCTCACGGTAATGGTCAGGGTTAATAGTTTCTTTTGAAAAAGATGCCAGCACACAATCCACACGTGAGCGTAAAAATGTTTCTACTCCTTTCTTTTCAAATTCGGCCAGTTCATTGGATTGATAGATGATAATGGTGTAATCATTTTCTCTGGCTACTTTTTCTACTCCATTTACTACAGCGCCAAAAAAATTAATTTCTATACTGGGAATTATTATCCCTATAATTTTTGATTTTCCCAGGCGAAGGGAGGAAGCAATATTGTTCCGGTGGTAATTTAAGTTTTTGGCAGTTTGTTCCACAATGCTTTTGGTAGCATCGCTTATACCCGGATGTCCATTTAAAGCCCTTGATACGGTAGAGGCGGTAATGTTAAGCTGGCGTGCAATATCATGTATCGTAATTTTGGCAATAGTATTTTCTTCATTGTTAGCAAACATGTAATAATCGTTTGTTTGAAATTACAATTTATATTATAGAATAGCCTCAAAATATAAGCCAGCCCCCAGCCTGCCACAACAATAAAGCTACATTTCTTCCATAGGTTATATAAGGCTACTGTCAGGAGATAAACAGGCCACAAAGACAGAAAGGCACAAAGAAGCACTAAGAAATTTTTTCCATGTTTCTTTGTGCCTCATGGCCCCTTCATGTGTCTTAATGGTAAGTCATACAGAGTTATTGGTATTTTAAAGTATTTGAACAAGGAGTATATCAGTAAGAATTTTCTTGTTGTTTGAAATAAGAGAAATGGTTTGAAAAAAGCTGATTGCTGATTGCTGAAAGCTGAAAGCTAAGTCATATATTGCAATGTAAACACCTATATTGGGAATTAAGACTACCATAATACATATCGCTGAATACCTGGATACAACTCCTGCAACTGTTTCAAGAGCATTAAATAATCATCCTTCTATAAGCGAAAAAATGAAATCCCGCGTAGTAGAAGCAGCTGTCAGGCTTGATTATAAAAGAAACAATATTGCATCCTCACTCAGGCTTGGTAAAACTTTTATTATTGGAGTGATAGTTCCAAGTGCAGAGATCAATTTTTTTGGCTCCGTATTACATGGCATTGAAAGCGTAGCCACTAAAAGCGGGTATAATATTTTGATATACCAGTCTAATGAATCAATGAAATTTGAGATCAAGGGGATTAAAACATTTCTATCAGCCCGGGTAGATGGGATTCTTGTATCGATAGCTAAAGATACGCTGGACTACTCTCATTTTCTGGAGGTTAAAGACTCCGGGGTTCCTATCGTTTTCTTTGACCGGGCCAATACGGAGATAGGTATTAATTCAGTTGTAATAGATGATTACAAAGGAGCTTACATCGCCACGCAGCATCTGATAGATCAGGGTTATAAAAGGATTGCGCATATTTCTGGCCCACAGCACGTAAGAATATTTAATGATCGGTTGAAAGGATATATGGGAGCGCTTCAGGCTAACAACATGACTGTATTTTACGAACACATTTATTACGGAAATGTATCCATTGAAGCAGGTAAAAAAGCCATAAGCCATTTTTTAACAATGCCTGATCCTCCTGATGCTGTGTTTGCCGTAGAAGATTTTACTGCTTTGGGTGCTCTTAAAGAACTCAAAGAAAAAAACCTTAAAATTCCGGAAGAGTTTGGTGTAATTGGTTTTGCCAACGAATTATTCGGTGAGCACATTACGCCAACACTATCAACCATTGATCAACAAACTGTGTTGATGGGTAAAAAAGCTTTTAAATTATTAATGCAGTTAATAGATAAGCAATCAGATAAAAGTATAGTTGTTCATTATAAGGTGGTTCTGGATCCGGTAGCTATTTTTCGAAATTCATCAACAAAGAAGAACCAGCAAAAAATATAAATGATACAATTTATTTTCTAGTGTCATGTCAACGATAAAATGTTTTTAAATGTTGCTATCAGCTATCAGGACGCTAATGTGTAATGTATTTCCTCTTGATAGCAGATAGTAAAATCGACAATTTAAGGTTGACATGACACTAAAGAAATTTATTTAATTATTTTCAGGCATATAATAAACAATAACCATTCAATGTCGTTGACTTCAATGATTTCGTATGTAGTAGGCATTTCTTGTGCTCCTTGTGGGATTTCCTTTGTGTTCCTTGTGGTTAAATGCGGTCTATGATTCCAGGAATATTTTAACCACAAGGAACACAAAGGAAATCCCACAAGGAACTCTAAGACTTTTAATCAAATTGTAATTTCATCTATAAAAGGATACTTCAGCCTTGTTAAGTTAACGACATTGAATCACCATTTTAAAAAATAGGCGTTAATTGATCATAAAAAAAATCATTCCTGTTTTAATGCTGTATATATTTAACCTGCCATTAATAAATATTATTATGAATCCTATTGCATTTTCTAAAAGAAAAGTTTTTGTTACTATTCTGCTGCTTTCAAGTTTGTTGTTGCCCTATTGTAAAACTTATCGTGTACCGGGCACATCGAATTCTAAAAGTATCCGAACCCTTATAGTTGGAGGCGGCTCTTCCCATGACTTTAATCGTTGGTACAAACAGGCCGATGCTGAAACCCTTGCCAAAGATGGTTTTGCTACTGTAACTTACATCAGCGATCCTGATTCAATGAAGTATTTTCTGCCCGCAACGGATGTGCTTTATTTGTGTTTTAATCAATCTATTAATAACCTCCAATCCAGGCAGGCAATTTTAGATTTTGTTGCATTAGGAAAAGGGTTGGTTTTGGGTCATGCCGCGCTATGGTATAACTGGAAAGACTGGCCGGAATACAATGTGCAACTTGTAAGCGGTGGTACACATGGCCATGACCGTTATGGAAGTTTCGAAGTAAACATTGTCAACAACATGCACCCTGTTACAAAAGGAGTTAGTAAGAACTTTACCCTGAAAGACGAGCTGTACAGGTATGAGCTTGATCCTGCAGGACCGGGCATTGATGTGTTGGCAACGGCGAATGTTGCCGGCTCTGATAAAATATCAACATCTGTATTTGTAGTAAAAAATAGTAAGGCGAGAATTGTAGGGATCGCTTTAGGACATGATGCATCATCACATGACATGCCTGAATACCAGGCCCTGCTTAGAAATGCAGTGAAGTGGGTGGCAAGGAAATAGGTATGAGGTATAGACTTTAGGATTCTTGAATAGAAAAGGTTTTAAATTTACAACACAGACGCTGACTTCCGAGGTCTTAATATACCGATATCTTACACCGCAGGTTCAGACTTCGAAAGTCTTGATTGGATAAGCTCGCTATTTGAGCTTTACAATTTATCTGTTTTGAAGATGTCTCATTCAAGACTTTCGAAGTATACATTTGTATTGTAAGCTGGCGAAATTAAAAACTTTGGAAGTCGTCCCGAAGAGGGTAGACTAATCAAACTGTTAACTTTTTTCAGGACAAAAGTTGACATACATCTTATAATCTTGTTATTAATAATCGGCTTGTTAACTGCGGGTTCCATTTCCCATTAAACATCAACCAATAAAAATTAAATCATGAATCAAAAAATTACTGTAGTTATTGTAGGAATGGGATTTGGTAAAGAATTCATTCCGATATACCAGCGTCATCCAAATATTAAAGCAGTTGGTATTTGCACACGCAACCAGCAAACGCTGGATGAACTCGCTGCTAAGTTCAACCTTGATACAAACCTTTGTTTTACAAATTTCGAGGATATACCCGGAAGGGGCGATGTTGATGCTATACATATTGTTACCCCCGTACCGGATCATGCAAGGATGGAGCTGGCATCTCTCAATGCCGGCAAACACACTGCCTGCACCATTCCTATGGCTATGACTGTTGAAGATTGTACTGCAATAGTAGCAGCTAAACGAAAGTCAGGTAAGGTATATATGATGATGGAAACTGCTTTATATACACGTGAATTTTTATATGGGTTGAATCTTGCTGAAACCGGTCAGATGGGCCGGATACAATTTGTAAGAGGATCTCATATACAGGATATGAACATGGAAGGATGGGGTGAATATTGGAAAGGATTTCCACCTATGCTGAATGGCACACATGCTATCTCCCCGCTTTTACGTATAAATAATACCAAGGCTGCAACAGTTGTATGCCATGGGTCAGGACATTTAGATGAGAGCCTTGCAAAAAGATATGGATCACCCTTCGCTGTTGAAACGGCAACATTTACATTAAAAAATTCTGATGTTATTGCTGAAGCTACCCGCTCTATGTTTGAAGTAGTGCGACAGTACAGGGAAAGCTATGATGTATATGGCACACAAATGTCTTTCGAGTGGGAACAATTACAGGATGAAGAACATGCAATTTTTGATGGTGGTGAAAATGCAAAGCGCATAGGGGTACCCGATACCGACCACCTGTTGATTGAGGAAATAGCCCATTTTACAAAAAGAGAAAAGATAGACGATCCTAACCATGTTTCATTTCTGCAGGGTGCAGGCCATGGAGGCTCACATCCTCACCTGGTGCAGGAATTTATTGCTGCTATTGTTGAAAACAGAAACTCGGCAGTGGATGCTGATGTTGCGGCCAACTATACTTGCGCAGGTATATGTGCTCATGAATCCGCTATGAAGGGAGGCCAACGAATAAGTATACCCGATTTTGAATAATCAACTGCCGGAAGTACTTAAGCTTGGGTAATTATTAATGGTTAATTATTAATGATTAATTATTAACGGTTAGCTGTCTATTGCTCAGATAAATTATTGAGTAGTTTAACGATCTCTGCCATTATCTACCACTAACCGTTAATCATTAATAATTAACCATTAATAATTAATTATATCTCTCCCACATACAACGCCGGTTCTTCATGCTCAAGCACAACAGGTTTGTATCCGCCCCGCGATCTGAAATAAAAAATTAAGCCCAGGTAACATACCAGCATAAACACCGGGAAGATAGAAACCGTTCTCAATGCGTCCTTCTTGGCAGCATCTTGAACATTATCTATAACCTGACGCGTTTCAACAGGTGCGGCTTCATATTTATCAGGGTCAAGCGCTTTGTAAGATCCAAAGAGCCCTGTTTTTTCTTTGGTAACATAAGTGGAATGATAAGAAGCATTATGCTGCCGGTCATAAGCGGCAAGGTTTTGATCCAGTTGTTTATCCTGCACGGATCCTAATATCACTGCACCAAGAACCCCGACACCTACCTGCCCTATAGCACCGGTAAAATTCAATGCAAGCACACCGCCTTTAGGGTATTGCTCCGACACAACTCCCAGCATGGTGCCCCAGAAAAATGTTTTTCCTAAAGCATAAATGGTAGCCGCGATTATAATAGCAACTCCGGCGGAATAAGAAAGTGAATATAAGCCGATAGCTGCTATCAATGCGCTCACAGCAAGCAGGCCCAGGGGTGAGAACCTGTGAACGATAGGGCCTGAATAAAAACGAAGCACAGCCATAATCACAGAAGTATAAACAAGTACCCATCCTCCCTGCAATCCTATCTTTTGCATTTCCGGTGTCATAAGGCTGGTGATCCAGCTATCGGTTCCTAACTCTGTTGTAGCTAACGGTATCATCATCAGTAACAGAAGGATTAATACCGGCCGGCCAGGCGATCTTACAAAATAACCGAATACACCAACAATTAATAAAGTAATAAATGTGCTGACAACATATGACCAGCCGAAGAGACTTCCTAATTGAAATACACACAAAGATATAATGATCAGCAAGCCTATGATCCCGACTTCCTTCAACATTTCAAGGTAAGTGATGCCGGCTTTCACCCTTTCATTTACCGGGAATTTCCGGTTAATTATCAGCCAGCCGTAAACTACTACCGGCAGCAGGATAATGCCGATAATCATTTCCCACTTAACTTGAAAATGAATCATAGTGATACCTATCAATCCTGCCAGCACCATTCCTGTCGGCCAGCCTGCATGTAGTATGTTAAGCCATTTTGTTTTTTCCTTTGCATACATGGTAGCCACTACAGGGTTTACAACAGCTTCTGCGGCGCCATTGCCTAGTGCAAATAATAAAGTGCCAAAATATAACATCCAGTATCCGTTAGCTAAAATGGTAATGATAACAGAGAGTATATGACACACAAAAGAAAAGATCATGGATTTTTTATAACCGACTTTATCTATGATCAGGCTAAAAAATACGATGCTTATTCCAAAAGGCCAGAAGCTAACACCAAAAATTTCTCCCTGCTGGGTTTTACTTAAGCCAAACTGCGTTCCCCAGCCGGCCATCAGAAAAGACCGGAAAACAAATCCGAATGCCGATGCTACCAGTACAGTAAAGCAACCCCAAAAAAGTTTTTTTCTCGAGGCTTCGTCAGATTCGGTTGCGATAGTAGTGGTGTTACTGTTTTTTAAAGTCATATTGCCTGGGTTTACAATTCAGAATATGAAATGAAAGGATATAATAAATGATGTTTATTTAAAAGATTTTGATACAAAAAGCCGCTTAGTAATAATCTACAATAAAGCAATCCTCTTGCTTAATTAATATTCAATAATAATCATTTTTGTAATAAGGTGCGATAGCATAATAAATGAATTGTTTATATAATCGCTTTCAGACTGTTCTTATAAAACTGAAATTTTGCCTGCTAGTCAACATCTGTGATTCTGAAGTTCCTTGTGACCTTTGTGAATTATCTTAGTGTCCCTTGTGGTTAACTTTCTAACCACAAGGGACACTAAGATAATTCACAAAGGTCACAAGGGCTAAAAACCGGCTAATGCTTTCTATTTCCAAAGTTGTTTTTGTCTAAACATTAACGCCCGCTTTATATTATCGCTGATAGCTGGCTGATAATAGCTATTGATGGGGAATTTACCTTCAACACGTTACCAGTTGATCATTCGCAGGAAAAATTATTATTAGGACGGGAATACTATTTCTATTTAAATTTATCTTTTTATAAGATTGTTTGTTATGTATCATACTATAACCAATCCGTTTTCAGGTAAATAGTCTGTAACTTTAATAATTATCTGGTTTGATTTAAACGATACAAAGTATATGAAGAAATCACTATTTTTTTTAATAGCCGCAGGATGGCTGTTTCACGGTTGTACCGGCAAGTTAAATGCTTCAAAGACCGGGACATTTCAGCATGATGGCCTTCCTGTTACACATGAAAACAAGGACGTTAAAAATGAAAATCCCAGCTTACCGGCACCACGTCGTGGTGAGGTTTTATTCTTAGGGAACTTAAGTAAGCACCATGATTCCGGGAAATATGCTCCCTGGATGGCGATATCCTTATTCAAACAAGGTATCAATGTTACTTATACAATAGACCTTAATGATCTTAACAGCGAGAATCTCAGTAAATACGATGGGCTGATTATTTACGCTAATTACGATAGCCTGAGCGCGTCGCAAGAGCAGGCTCTGAAAGCTTTCGTGGAAGGAGGTAAAGGACTTATCCCGTTACATTCTGCATGTGGCTGTTTTAAAAATTCTGCCTGGTATCTTAAAACAATCGGTGGTCAGTTTAAATCGCATGATGTAGGAAATTTTACCGGCACGATCATTAATAAGTTGCACCCTGTTATGAAAGGATTGAATGAATTTGATACCTGGGATGAAACTTATATACATCAGAATATCAACCCTGATATGACCGTTCTAATGGAGCGTACCAATGGCTCGGTACATGAGCCTTATACATGGGTGCGCAACCAGGGTAAGGGACGCGTTTTTTACACAGCTTATGGACATAATGATAGTACCTGGACAAAGCCGGGCTTTATGGAACTGGTAGATAACGGTGTGCTTTGGGCGATCGGTGATGAAGTAAAAGACCAGATAGCCCGATTGAACAGACCCAATGTAGATATCTACTCACCTGACATAGAAGCCAATTTCACAAAGCGCCACCTGGTACCCAAAATGCAGGAAGCGCTAAGCCCTGAGCAATCGCAGAAACTTATCCAGGTGCCCGTTGATTTTGATGTTAAGCTCTTTGCATCTGAACCTGATATCACTAATCCAATAGCTATGTCCTGGGATGAAAAAGGCCGTTTATGGATTGTAGAATCCGTGGATTATCCTAATACTTTCCTGGAAACAGATGGCGCAGCTAACGACCGTATCAAGATATGTGAAGACACAGACGGTGATGGAAAGGCAGATAAATTTACCATTTTCGCTGATAAATTAAATATCCCTACCAGCATTGTTTTTGCAAATGGCGGAGTGGTTGTAGCTATGGCGCCTTACTTTGTGTTTCTCAAAGATACCAATGGCGATGACAAGGCTGATGTACGCGAAAATATAATGAACGGGTGGGATAAAGGTGATACACACTTCGGGCCCTCCAATCTTCAATATGGTTTTGATAATAAGATATGGGGAGTAGTTGGTTCAGGATTTACCGGAACCACAAAGGATGGTAAAAACCTGAATTTCCGTACCGGTGTATACCACCTTAACCCTGATGGAACCGGCTTTGAATTTCTTGCCAATACCAGTAATAATACCTGGGGACTGGGATTCTCAGAAGAAAATAACGTTTTTATATCCACTGCAAATAACACGCACAGCGCTTATTATTCCATGCCTGCCAGGTATACTCAAAGGGCACTCCCTGTTAGTACAAGTAACGCAGAAACTGTTGATCCGCAATCTGCCGTCCTCCCTGTACAAAAAATTGATGGTCATTATGATGCACATACGATGACACCAAATTTACGCCAGGTAGATGTTGTAGGAGGGTTTACCTCAGCCGCAGGCCATCACCTGTATACTGCAAGAAATTTTCCTAAAGAATATTGGAACCGGATGGCTTTTGTTTGTGAGCCCACAGTAAGGCTGCTTCACAATGCGGTAATTGAACCTAAGGGATCAGGCTTTGCCGAAAAAGATAATTGGAATATGATGGCAAGTTCAGATGAATGGTTTGGTCCTGTTCATGCGGAAGTAGGGCCGGATGGAGCGTTATGGGTGGCCGACTGGTACAACTTTATTATTCAGCATAACGTGTTTAGCGAACAGCAGGCTCCTTCTGAAATGGTGTTACCATTTAAAGATCAGCCCCGCGGGCAGGGCAATGCATTTATCAGCCCTTTACGCGATATAAATTTCGGACGTGTTTACCGGGTGGTTTATAAAAAAGCCAAACCATACACACCTGTAAAATTATCTAAAGATGATCTGCCTGGGCTACTGGCAGCCTTACAAAACGATAATATGTTTTGGCGCATGACAGCGCAGCGGTTGCTGGTAGAATCAAAAAATCTTGCAGCATTACCAGGGCTTTATAAGATCATTAGTAATAATAAGGTGGATGAGATCGGGTTGAACAGTCCGGCAGTTCATGCGCTATGGGCGCTTCAGGGCCTGGGTGCATTAAATGGATCAAATGCAGAAGCGTTACAAGTTGTAACCAAAGCTTTGTCCAACCCGGCTGCAGCCGTTAGAAAAGCAGCCGTTCAGGTGATGCCTGCTAACCAGCAGGGCATGAATGCCATTGAAACAAGCAATATTAGTAATGATCCAAGTTTAAATGTAAGGTTGTCAGCAATTATGGCTATAGCGGCATTACCTTCTTCTTTAAAAATGGGAGAATTGATATTCAATGCAACAAGTAATGCAGAGAATATGAAAGATGAATGGATTCCTAAAGCATTGCTCGCAGCTGCAATAACTCATGAAGAAGGTTTCCGTGCTGCTTCAAAAGTTGTGGCATCCGCTTCAGCAACTGCTAGTCTTAACCTGACGGATCGAATTAAAAAAGCATTAAGCCAGGAAGTTTATAACCTGCCCCGGAGAGGAACTATGGTGTACCCGCCGGATGTAACCAATAAAGAAATTATCATTAAAGCTTCTGTGAGCAAAGGCCAGCGGCCTTTACAGGGTATGATCATAGCTCAGGGTGGAAAAGATAACGGGTATGGTTTATTTATCCAGGACGGGAAAATGAATTTCATTGTAAAGCAGGCTGGAACAATGTATAAAGCAGTAACTGAAAAAGAATTGCCTGAAAAATTTGATGTAACGGCAAAACTTTTAAAAGAGGGCAGGATGAGCATTGAAATAGATGGGTCTGAAGCTGCAAAAGGTAAAGCTGTTTCTTTATTTAAAGAACCTTTAAAAGAAGGTGTTCGTATTTCGCAGGATGTTAATTCACAAGATAAAATAGGAACATACGAAGGAACATTCGCTTTTGCCGGAAACGTTCAAAATCCTTCTTTAGAATTACAAAAATCTGGCAAGGAAATACAAGTTTCTGCTTCCAAAGCTACTGCTGCAAAGCCTGAAACTAAAACTACTGTTGCAAAGCCCGCAGCCAAAACTGCTGATGCTGATAGCAAAACCCAAAAGGGTATTATTATTTCGTTGAAAGTTGTTCAGAATGTTTTGCAATACGATAAAAAGCTGCTTACAGTAAAAGCCGGACAGAAAGTAACTATTAATTTTGAGAATCCTGATTTTATGCAGCATAACGTTGTAATATTAAAACCGGGCTCCAGGGAAAAAGTTGGGGCAGCAGCCGATTTGATGGCTGCAGATCCTAAAGGCGCAGAAAAGAGCTATGTACCGAAAATGCCGGAAGTATTATTTTTCACTAAACTGCTTAATCCCCAGGAAGAAACCAGTTTGCAGTTTACAGCACCTTCACAGCCTGGTGATTATCCGTTTATCTGTACATTCCCGGGTCACTGGAGAATAATGAATGGAATCATGAAGGTTGTGAAATAGCTGTTGGTTTGCAGTTGCGATTTCGAGGATTCATAATGATCCTTGTGGATTGTCTTAGTGTCCTTTGTGGTTACATATTTCACCACAAAGGACACTAAGACAATCCACGATGATCACTAGGGATCAAAACAGACCTAATATCCTTGTATATATTATGTTCATATGATAATAGAACAGACAGCCACAATCTATATATTTGCTTACCATATAAAAGCCTGATGAAAAGAATTATTACGTGTTTTATCTTACTCACTGTTTTACAATCTATAAACTGCCAGGGTCAGCAGGAAGGAATAACTGTTACCAATATACAAAAGCCATTAAATACCGGCGTTAATTCATTTTACATTGGCAACAGGGCGCCTCTTGAACCGCTGTATTTCCTTAAACTTCCTGTAGGTACTATCCGGCCAAAAGGGTGGATACTTAAATACCTTGAATTGCAAAGAGATGGGTTAACAGGGCACCTTGGAGAGATAAGCGCATGGCTCGATAAAAAAAATAACGCCTGGTTTAGTGGTAATGGCCAGGGTGACCATGGCTGGGAAGAAGTGCCCTACTGGTTAAAAGGTTACGGTAACCTTGGTTATATTCTGAAAGATGAAAAGATCATCAATGAAACAAAATCGTGGCTCGATAAAGTTTTTCAAAGCCAGCAACCAGATGGTTATTTTGGTCCGCGGATAGTTGAAAACGAACACCAGGATAACAAAGGTAAAAGTCCTGATCTTTGGCCCAACATGATCATGTTATGGTGCATGCAATCTTATTTTGAATATTCAAAGGATCCCCGTGTTATCCCTTTCATGACGAAATATTTCAAATGGCAATCCACTGTTCCTGATGATCAACTGCTCCAGATTTACTGGGAGAACAGCAGGGGCGGAGATAACCTGTATAGTGTATACTGGCTGTATAATATTACAGGTGAGAAATGGCTCCTTGACTTAGCAGGTAAGATACACAGGAACACCGCTGACTGGGCACTGAAAAATAATTTACCTAACTGGCATAACGTAAACATTGCCCAATGCTTTCGTGAGCCGGCTACCTATTACATGCAAACAAAAGATACCAGCCATTTGAATGCAACTTATGCAGATTTCCAGCTTATTAGAAATATGTACGGACAGGTGCCTGGTGGAATGTTTGGCGCCGATGAAAATGCCAGGAAAGGATATGATGATCCAAGGCAGGCTGTGGAAGTATGTGGCATGGTGGAGCAAATGGCGTCTGATGAAATCTTGATTGGTATTACCGGCGATCCAATGTGGGCCGATAACTGTGAGGACGTAGCCTTCAATACTTATCCTGCTGCCGTAATGCCAGACTTTAAAGGTCTTCGTTATCTTACCGCTCCCAATATGGTAATGAGTGATAGTAAAAATCATAGTCCCGGTTTACAAAACCAAGGGCCATTTCTAATGATGAATCCTTTCAGCAGCCGATGTTGCCAGCACAACCATGCGCAGGGTTGGCCTTATTATGCTGAACATTTATGGATGGCCACTAATGATAAAGGTATTGCTGCAATGCTGTATAACTCCAGTGAAACGACTGTAAAGGTGGGCAACGGCCAGCTGGTTACTTTTAAAGAGATTACCAATTATCCTTTCGAGGATCGGGTTAAGTTTGAGGTAAGTACCGGAAAACAGGTGAAGTTTCCATTATACCTTAGGATTCCATCATGGTGCAATGATGCTACTATTTTAGTGAATGGATCTCCGTTACAGGTAACAATGAAAAACTCCTCCTATGCAAGAATAGAAAAAACCTGGAAGCAGGGTGATGTGGTTGAATTGGTGTTACCTATGAAATTGCATCTGGATGAATGGAAGTCAAATAAAAACAGCGTAAGCATTAATTATGGACCGCTTACCTTTTCATTAAAGATAGATGAGTTTTATAAAATGATGGATTCAAAAAAGTCTGCGATAGGAGATTCTAAATGGCAGGCAGCAGTTGACCAGACCCAATGGCCCTCTTTTGAAATTTATCCGTTAAGCATGTGGAACTACGGATTGGTGTTAAATAACAAACCATTGGAGGAACAATTTAAAATCGAGAAGAAACCGTGGCCTGCAGATAATTATCCGTTTACACCGGATGCAATTCCGATAACTTTAAAAGCAACAGGTAAAATAATTCCTGAGTGGACGCTGGATAAATATGGTTTGTGTGATGTATTGCCTCAAAGTCCTGTTAGTGTTGCAACGAAGGAACAGCCCATTGAGTTGATACCGATGGGAGCGGCAAGATTACGGATTGCTTCCTTTCCGGTAGCTAAATAGTTTAAGGTTTAAATGTTTAAGGTTTAAAGTTAGTGCCTGGGATTTATAGATGTAAACAAATTATTAAATGGCTGAAAGCCAAAAACATTCTTCATGAAAAAACTGATTACGTTTTTATTCGTTGTAGTGGTTACCACCAACCTAACGGTGGCGCAGGGACGAAAAGTATGGTCGAAGGAACAGGCAAATGAATGGTATAAAAAATGGGGATGGGTAAGGGGAAGTAATTTTCAGCCAAGCTCTGCTATCAACCAGTTGGAGATGTGGCAGAAAGATTCATTCGATCCCGCTACTATTGACCGCGAACTTGGTTTTGCAGAATCGCTTGGATTTAATGGTATGCGTGTTTTCCTCCATCATGTTGCTTGGGAGGTAGATCCTTCCGGTTTCAAGCAGCGCATGAGAAATTATCTTACAATTGCCAGTAAACATCATATTGCTACGATGTTTGTATTTTTTGATGACTGCTGGAATGAAACATATAAAGCCGGTCCGCAGCCTGCCCCTAAAGTAGGAATTCATAATTCGGGTTGGGTTAGAGACCCCGGTAAATTAATATATGATGATCCTTCTATAACCGGCTTGCTTGAAAAATATGTAAAAGATATTCTTACCACTTTTAAATCAGACAGAAGAATTTTTTTGTGGGATGTATATAATGAGCCCGGTAACTCAAACTATGGTAACAAGAGCATGCCTTTATTAGAACAAATATTTACATGGGGAAGAGAAGTCAATCCAAGTCAGCCGTTGTCTGCAGGAGTCTGGAATGATAAACTGGTTGAACTTAACAAATATCAGTTGGAAAATTCTGATGTGATTACTTATCATAACTATGAAAATGATACGGCCCACCTGAAAGTGATAGACTCACTTAGAAAATTTGACCGGCCGCTGATCTGTACCGAATATATGGCGCGCACCCGTGGAAGCAGGTTTGCCAATGTAATGCCTTTGCTGAAAAAAGAAAATGTTGCGGCTTTCAACTGGGGGTTTGTTTCAGGTAAAACAAATACTATCTATGCCTGGGATGCACCTATGCCTGGCGGTGAAGAACCAAAGGTTTGGTTTCATGATATTTTCAGGAAAAATGGAACAGCTTTTAGTAAGGAAGAGGTAAGTTTGATCAGGTCTTTAACAGGTAAGCAGGTTAAGAAGAAACCAGCAGCTGTAACAGGTGAGTAGGCTTTTTAAGTGAAACAGATTTTAACACAGAGAGCACAGAGGGAAGAAACACAGAGGGCACAGAGACAAAGTAATCCTCATTGTATTCTCTGTGTTTCCTCCTCTGTGCTCTCTGCGTTAAAAAAAAAGATTCACATAGAAGCTCTAAAAAAAATCACAGTGGAAAATATCAAATCAAATTGCTTGTTGTTAATAATACTGCTGGTTCAACAACTGGCTTACTCTCAAACACAAACATTCACCAACCCACTACTACCCTCAGGCGCAGATCCCTGGTGTATTTATAAAAACGGTTATTACTATTATACTAACACATTAGGCAACAGGATAGACATTTGGAAAACAAAGAACATAGCTTCACTGCCAAACGCTGAAAGAAAAACAGTATGGAAACCACCGGCAACAGGTCCATATTCAAAAGAAATCTGGGCGCCTGAAATACATTTTTTAAAAGGTAAATGGTATATTTATTTTGCTGCCGACAGCGGCAGGAACAACGACCATCGTTTATGGGTACTCGAAAATGATAATCTTGATCCGCTCCTGGGTGAATGGAAAATAAAAGGCAAGCTTACTACTCCTGAAGATAAGTGGAGCATTGATGGTTCTGTATTTGAATATAAAAAAACTATGTACCTGATATGGTCCGGCTGGGAAGGAGATGTAAACGGACAGCAAAATATCTACATTGCAAAAATGAAAAATCCCTGGACGGTAGATAATAAGCGTGTGATGATTTCATCACCCACATATACCTGGGAAAGAAGTGGTGATATAAAAAGAGGTAACGAGATTGATCATGTTTACGTGAATGAAGGTCCGGAAGTACTCGTTCATAATAAAAAGCTTTTTCTTATTTACTCTGCCAGTGGTTGCTGGACTGATAATTATTCTTTAGGAATGCTGGTAGAATCAGGGAAGAATCTTTTAAATCCGGCTTCCTGGAAAAAGCATCCTGAACCCGTATTCACTCAATTGCCTTTAGGGAAGGTGTTTGCCCCTGGGCATAATTGTTTTTTTAAATCGCCCGATGGCAAAGAAGACTGGATCTTATACCACGCTAATAGTGATTCATCACAAGGCTGTGGCCGTTTTCGTTCTCCGCGGGCACAAAAATTCACCTGGCTTGCAAACGGTGCCCCTTACTTTGGTGAACCTGTTGGTGAAAAAGTGCCTGTTGTCATTCCCTCAGAATTAACTGTTACCAGGGAAACTTCCAATGTTAAGTTTGCTGACAATCCTGTTCTGGATAAGGATTTCCCTGATCCTACTGTAATTAAAGCAGGTGACGGAAAATATTATGCTTATGCCACGCAGGGAAATGCCAATGGAAACAATAATAACATCCAGGTTGCTTCTTCAACAGACATGTATCATTGGACACCTGAAGCTGATGCACTTCCTGTAAAACCAATCTGGGCAAATACTACTCAGGATTTCTGGGCACCGCACGTAATTTATGATGATAAGATCTCAAAATACATCATGTTCTTTTCAGCCGAATCGAACGATACGGCTACAGGTAAATGCCTGGCTGTAGCATTTGCTGATAAACCCACCGGCCCGTTTATTGAAAAAGGAACACCACTTGTTTGCGGCAAAGGATTCCGTAATATTGATCCTATGGCTTTAATAGATCCGAAAACAGGAAAAAAATTATTGTACTGGGGCTCGGATTTTCAACCCATAAATGTTCAGGAACTTACTGATGACTGGAAGGCTTTTAAACCAGGCACTACCTCTCAACCCGTTGTTTGGCCGGGTAAAGAAAAAAATTATAGTAACCTGATCGAAGGTGCCTGGGTAGATATTCATGACGGAAAATACTTTCTGTATTATTCTGGCGATAATTGCTGTGGTACAAAAGCAAATTATGCTGTAATGGTGGCAAGGTCTGATAACGCATTCGGTCCCTTTGAGAGATTGGGTGAAGCTAACGGGTCAGGAAGCAGCGCTATCCTGGAGAAAGATTCAACCTGGATGGCTCCTGGTCATAATTCCATATTTAAAGATGCTGATGGTAATTCGTGGATTGCCTACCACGCTATCTGGCGGGATAAAGACAAAGCAGGCCCTGCAAGAGGCAGGGATAATTACCTGAAACGAGTGATGTGCATTAATCCTGTTGTTTATAAAAATGGATGGCCGGTGGTGGTGAAGAAATAATGGTTAATCAATGCCGTTGACTAAGAGCTTCGTATTTAGGAGCAATCCCTTGTGTTCCTTGTGGGATTTCCTTTGTGTTCCTTGTGGGATTTCCTTTGTGTTCCTTGTGGTTAAAAGACTCCCGTATTCATAGACCGAATTTAACCACAAGGAACACAAAGGAAATCCCACAAAGGACTCTAAGATCTCTAACAAAATTGTATTCAAATACGAAAGAACACTACTAACTTCTTAATTAAACAACATTAAATGGTTAATTGTTAATGGGTGTTTGTAATTAGATGGGGTTGACTGATTACTGACTGGTAAACTATTGGTAGATTTATGCTTTATAACAGCCACTTTTCAATAAAAAAATTTTATATGGTTAAGACAAGATATTTTATCCTGATATTAATAATAACACTGGCCCTAACTACTCCTGCATGGAGCCAGGAAATCAAAGGTACCTTCGCTATTAAGAATGTGGTGACAGGTATGCTTCTGAGGCCATTGGATGCGAATAGTAAAAATGAAACACCTATAGTAGCTTATTCTCCAACCAACTGGAAATGTATGACATGGGATTTTACCCGGGTAGAAGGCAATACTTATTGTTTGCGCAATCTTTTTACCAAAAAAACTTTTCAGCCTATAGGTGGGGTTCCGGCTGAGGGTATTTCTTTAGAACAGCAACCAATTAATGAAAGCAGTAATCTGCAGCAATGGGAGTTCATTCCCGCAGGGAAAAATTTGTTTACAATACGATTAAAGGGAACCGGTTATTACCTGACGCCCTCTGAAGAAACCGGTTCAACCAACAGTAAAATAATCCTCTCGGCAAAGAGGCCGGACAAGTTGCAAAACTGGACTATCTATGAGCAACATCCTACCATGTAACAATAGCTTTTAAAATTATAGACAGGCTATAATAACTTAAATTTTTAAATAGTAAACTTATGAAACGATACAAACATTTATCAATAATTACTGCCGGCATGATCTTATACATGCTTCCGTCTTTTGCCAGCGACACTTTAATAGTGAAAAAAAATCAGCACCAATTGCTGGACAATAACGCAATCACTATTCCTTCTGGATTTAAAGCAACTGTTTTCGCTGATTCACTGGGTTCGGCAAGGCACCTTGCTGTTAATGCTAACGGCGATGTGTATGTTAAACTGGCAAGGCCAAAAAATGGCCATGGTATTGTACGTTTAAAAGATACCAACGGCGACGGGGTAGCAGATACCCGTTCGGGCTTCTCCACTTATGGCGGCACCGGCATTACCATTAAAAATGGTTACCTGTATGCCTCTTCCAACAAAAGTATATATCGTTATAAATTATCGCCCACAGGAACAGTAACGGATACAACAGGTGAATTGATCGTAAGCGGGTTATGGGATAAAGGGGCCCACAATTCCAAATCAATTGCTGTTGATAATGCTGGAAACATATATACAAATATCGGCGCGCCATCAAATGTTTGCCAGGTAGCTGGTCCGGGTCAACCTGTTGTTGGCCAGGATCCTTGTCCTTTACTGGATTCATCAGGTGGCATCTGGCAATTCAAAGCCGATCAGCTTAACCAGTCTTATGCACAGGGAAAACGATATGCTACTGGTATCCGTAATGTTGTAGGATTGGATTGGAACAACTCAGTAAATGAATTATTTGTAATGCAGCATGGAAGAGACGCGCTTCATACTAACTACCCTGCATTGTACACCGACCAGCAAAGTGCAGAACTTCCTTCAGAAGAAATGATGATGGTAAGAAATGGCGGTAATTATGGCTGGCCTTATTGCTATTATGATAAGGATCAGAAAAAGAAAATACTGGCACCGGAATATGGTGGTGATTCTAAAAAGCAGGGCCGTTGTGAAATGGTTGATAAACCAGTTGTTGCTTTCCCCGGCCATTGGGCTCCCGATGGACTGTTGTTTTACACCGGCAATATGTTTCCTGAAAAATATAAGAACGGCGCCTTCATTGCATTTCATGGATCATGGAACCGGGCTCCATTAAAACAGGGTGGTTATTTCGTTGCCTTTGTGCCATTTAAAGATGGCAAGCCTAGCGGAGAGTATGAAGCATTTGCTGAAAATTTTGCCGGCAAAGATATATTCAATCCGGGCGATGCCTATCACCGTCCATGCGGACTGGCTCAAGGTCCGGATGGCTCGTTGTATATTTCTGATGATGTTAAGGGAACGGTTTGGAAACTGGTTTATGGGAAGTAGGTTTGAGTTGTGAGGTATGGGGTAAGAGTATGGTACTATAAAAAAAATACCTCACCATTTAAATTTATTATAAGAAAATCTACAGTATGAAAAAATTGAGTTCTTTTTTCCTTTTATCTATTTGTTTTGTTGCTACCTACGCGCAGGTTAACAAAGCACCCGCCTATCCATTGATAACACACGATCCTTATTTCAGTGTGTGGTCTTTTAATGATACATTGAGTGCCGCTCCTACCAAACACTGGACCGGTGCTGAACAATCATTGCTTGGTATGATAAAAATAGACGGGCAGGTGTATAAATTTCTGGGAGATGAACAAAAAACGTTTGAAAACGTGATTGCCACTGCAGATGAAAAACCTTATTATGTCCAGTACACTGAATCTATTCCACCTGAAGGCTGGATGAATATTGATTTTGTTGATAAAGACTGGAAACAAGCCGTACCGCCTTTTTCCGACAACAAAACACAGGCAAGAACTATCTGGAACAGTAAGAATATATGGATGCGCCGTACCTTTCAGCTGAATAAAGTAAACATAAACAAACTGTTCTTAAAACTGTACCATGATGATAATGTGGAAGTTTATATCAATGGTGAAATGGTGTACAACGCTACAGGCTGGACTGGTAAATACCAGAATTTTCCATTAGCCGATGCTGTTATAAGCAAGCTAAAAAGAGGTAAGAATGTATTGGCCATTCATTGTGCCAATACTGCAGGAGGTGCTTTTTTGGACGCTGGACTCTTAGATCAACCGCCTGCTAAAAAGGGAAGTCAAGTGATAGCCGCTACTCAAAAAAGCGTAGAAGTAAAAGCTACGCAAACAGCATACAAGTTTGCCTGCGGCGGAGTTGATGTTGCCGTTAATTTTACGTCTCCGTTGATAATGAGTGATCTTGATCTTCTTTCAAGACCTGTTTCATACATTACATTCACTGTGCAATCGAATGATGGTAAACAACACGATGCGCAGCTGTATTTCGGAGCTTCCTCAAACCTGGCTGTTAACAATCCTATTCAACAGGTAACGGCCACCAAGTATAAAAGTGGCGACTTTTCATTATTAAAAGCCGGAACTGTTGAGCAGGCGGTGTTGGGTAAGAAAGGTGATGATGTTAGGATAGACTGGGGGTATCTGTATGTAGCAGCACCAAATTCCCTGAATGCAGTGCAAAGCATATCTGCTGCCGACAAAGCTTTGACAGCTTTCACAGCAACCGCTTCATCTTCTGCCAATGAAGAAGGAAAACAATTCATGCTTAATACGGTAATACCACTTACTAAGATTGGCTCAGAACCGCAGGATAAAACAATCATGATAGGTTATGATGATCTGTTTTCAGTGCAATATTTTAAGGAGAACCTGCGGCCATGGTGGAAGAAGGATGATTCATACACCTTAGAAAATGAATTTAAAAAAGCATCGGCTGATTATAAAAAAATTATGGATCTGTGTGAATCTGTGAACAAAACTATTTATGATGATGCAGTTAAAGCCGGTGGTGAGGCTTACGCAAAACTATGTGTTATTGCCTACCGGCAATCTATAGCCGCTCATAAGCTTGTTAAAAGCCCGCAAGGTGAAATTTTGTTTTTATCTAAAGAAAATTTTAGCAATGGCTCTATTAACACGGTAGATATTACTTATCCTTCTGCTCCGTTATTTCTTGCGTACAATCCTGACCTGCTGAAAGGAATGTTGAACGGTATTTACTATTATAGTGAAAGTGGCAAATGGACCAAACCATTTCCATCGCATGACCTTGGAACTTATCCGCTGGCAAACGGTCAGACTTATGGAGAAGATATGCCGGTAGAAGAATGTGGTAATATGGTAATATTAACCGCTGCTATTGCTAAAGCGGAAGGCAATGCGGAATATGCACGTAAGCACTGGAAAACATTGAACATATGGTCAGACTTCCTGGCTAAGGAAGGTTTCGATCCTGCTAACCAATTATGCACCGATGATTTTGCAGGTCACCTTGCAAGAAACACTAACCTCTCCGTAAAAGCGATTGTAGGTTTAGGTGGTTATGCAATGATGGCGGGTATGCTGGGAGAAAAAGATACGGCATCAAAATACCAGAAAATTTCAAAAGATATGGCGACACGATGGATGACAATGGCTGATGCAGGAGATCATTATGCCTTGACATTTGATAATAAGAATAGCTGGAGCCAGAAATACAACCTGGTATGGGATAAGATAATTGGGATGAAATTGTTTCCGAAAGAAGTATATGACAAAGAGATCGCTTACTATCTAACCAAGCAAAACAGCTATGGTATACCGTTAGATAGCCGTAAAACTTATACAAAGTCCGACTGGATCACCTGGACCGCAACCTTGTCTGAGAACCCGGCATCTTTTGAAAACCTGATTGATCCGGTATATAAATTCGCTACAGAAACAACATCAAGAGTGCCAATAAGCGACTGGCATGAAACTACTACCGGCAAGCAGGTAGGCTTCCAGGCAAGAAGTGTGGTGGGTGGTTATTTTATTAAAGTGCTGGATAAGAAATGGAATAAGTGAGGTATGAGGTATCAGGTATGAGGTATCAGGTATGAGGTATGAGGCATCATGTATAAGGTACACGCTTAACAAAAAAAACCCCGAAGTAAAAGAAGGGAATGACCTGTGAGGTTTTTAGAAACTAATGAAGCGGATGAGCTTCGCCAGGTTCTTCCCTCTTTTTGTCATCCTACTTAAATCCTTTTTTATAATAATCTTCTTAATCGTATGTTGTAATACAATCACAATTATTCATAATTCATCACTCATCGTTCATTATTATTCTAACGATTGCTCATGAAAAAACTCCTCTTTGTACTTACATTACTAACTACTGTTGTTGCAAAGGCGCAAATAACAGTGGATCTTTCTTCATTCAATAAAAAAGGCACCACCACTGTTTTAGTTACCAATAACGTCATAGATGTTCAGTGGAAAGTAAGTAAAACAGAAAAAGGTTTATTAAAACTGAATCTTGTAAACGAAAAACCTTTGTTCCAGAGTATTCAGATGAGTAGCCAGGGAAAATTTCATGAAATAGGAAAAGACCTTGATCCATCATTTGTGGTTACGATTGGAAAAAGAGACCTGATCTCACAAAATGGCTGGAATATTTTTTTTGACAGGGTTCCGTTAAAGCCTTTCCAGTCTTATGTTGCAAGTATCAATAAAACAAATGCCAGTGTATCTTCTGAGGGTTCCAGAACGATCATTACCGTTTCTACAATAAGCGCAGACAGGTTCAGTGGTGATATCCAGATTACCCTTTATAATGGAAGCCCCTTATTTAATATAGCGGCTGTTATGTCAACGCAAGTTGACTCAACAGCCGTTGTTTATGATGCAGGACTTGTAAGTAAAACTTTTGATTGGGAAAAATTAGTGTGGTCTGATCCGCTCAATAAACTGCAGGATACAAGGCCGGTCCGGCAATCGGCCAGTACCGACCTTGCTGTTAAATACCGGACGATCATTGGCGTTGGTAAAGAAGGTAGTCTTGCATTGTTTCCTGCACCTCATCAGTATTTTTATCCGCTTGATGAATGTTTTAATTTGAAGTTTACCTGGTATGGCAGTAATTACCGTAACATGGTTCCTGAGTATGGTATTGGTATCAGGCAGGATTTATATGGAGACAACCGGTATGTACCCTGGTTCAACGCTCCACCCGGTACCAAACAACGCATGAATTTCTTTTGCCTGCTCAGCACAGAAAAAAATAGCAAGGTGTTGGAAGATGTGAAACAGTTTACCCATAGCGATTCGTATGTTCCGTTGCCTGGTTATAAAACCATGGGTAGTCATTTTCATATAGAGCATACCAATAATGTGCTTTCTAAAAAGCAAATGCCTGATACACCCAATTTTGTTAAGATATTTAAGAACACGGGTCTTAACATTATTCACCTGGCTGAATTTCACGGTCCTGGCCACCCGAAGGGCCCGGAAGACCAGCGTTTCCTGGAACTGAAAACATTGTTTGATGAATGCAAACGTTTATCAGATAAAAGTTTCCTGCTATTGCCGGGTGAAGAACCCAATAACTTTTTCGGTGGTCACTGGCTTGAATTTTTTCCTAAGCCGGTGTTCTGGATGATGTCGAGAAAACCTGAAGAACAGTTCATGTCAACCGATACCAAATATGGAAAGGTGTACAGGATTTCCGATAAGAAAGAAATGTTGAAGTTGCTACAGCTTGAAAATGGATTGGCATGGACAGCGCATGCAAGAACAAAGGGTTCTACCGGGTTCCCTGATAAATATAAAGAGGAAGAATTTTATAAGTCCGATCACTTTTTTGGTGCGGCCTGGAAGGCTATGCCGGCCGATCTTTCATTACCAAAACTGGGATTGCGTGTACTTGACCTGATGGATGATATGGCCAATTGGGGCTTTAGAAAACATGTGATAGCTGAGGCCGATCTTTTCCAGATAGAACCTGATTTTGAATTGTACGGCCACATGAATGTAAACTACATGCAGCTCGACAAACTGCCTTCTTTCGAGCAGGGATGGCAACCGGTACTCGATGTAATGAGGCAGGGAAAATTCTTTGTATCAACAGGTGAAATAGTATTTCCTTCTTTTACAGTTAATGGAAAAAAATCAGGTGAAGTGGTTCCGGCTGGTAATGGAAAAGCGGAGATAAAAATTGAAGCCAGCTGGACATACCCATTAAATTATGCTGAAATTATTTCAGGAGATGGAAAGCAGGTATTTCGTCAGCATATTGACCTTAAGGACACAGAAGCATTTGGAAAGAAAAGTTTTGTATTTAATGCTGATTTGAAAGGCAGAAAATGGGTAAGGTTTGAAATGTGGGATGCTGCCGCTAATGGAGCATTTACGCAGTGTGTCTGGTTGGATTAAGCGAGTTGTTACACCTATAAGGTTTTAAAAACCTTATAGGTGTAAATGCAAGTTCTACGAATCTGTAAGATAGGGAGCCTGACAATTCATGAAGTTTTCGTGTTAAAACCTATAAGGTTTTAAAAACCTTATAGGTGAGTGACCTTATATTTTCAATCAAAATAAATGAAAAATATTTTTTTGACTTTTGCAATGTTCCTTGTGTCTATAATTATTCTTGCTTTCGTTGCATTAAATAAGATGAAACCACGGACGACCTTCCATACTTCCGCCTTCAAAATGGAAACGATCGTAGAAAATGTTGCTGTACCATGGGAGATTGTTTTTCTTCCTGATAGCAGCATGCTGTTTACCGAGCGTCCGGGACGCTTAAGAATATATAAGAAAGGCAAGCTGGTATCATCACCCATATTGGAATTAACGGACATCGATACCACCAAAAAAATGGGTTTACTGGGACTTACGCTGCATCCTGAATTTCGTAGCAATAATATTTTATACCTGGCGTATAATTATAAAAATAATGGCAGGAGCTGGCTTCGTGTAGTCAGATATCAGTTGCAGAAAGATTCATTACTTCATCCCAAAATTATTGTTGAAAATATTCCTGCAAATCAGAACCATACTGGCTGCAGGTTAAAATTCGGACCAGACAATAAGTTATACATCAGCACCGGTGATGCCGATGAAGCAATAAAGGCACAAAGCCTGGAAGCATATAACGGAAAAATTTTACGCGTGAATGATGATGGAAGCATACCAGGTGATAACCCATTTATAAATATGCTAAATGCTCATCATGAAATATGGTCTTATGGTCATCGTAATTCGCAGGGATTAGCCTTTCAGCCGGGTAGCAACCGTTTGTTTATATCTGAACATGGTCCTAACGGTGGTGATGAAGTGAACATCGTTAATAAGGGTAACAACTATGGATGGCCTGTTATTCATCATCAACTTCAAAATGACAGCATGGTTAGTCCCCTGCTGGAATTCACTCCATCTATCGGTCCTGCGGAAGCTATATTTTATAACAGTAATATAATTCCTGAATTAAACGGGCACTTACTGGTAGCCTGCCTTCGGGGCGAAGCTATTCTTAATATAGAATTAAACGGTCAGTCGGTTGTTAAACATAATTTTTTATTACAAAAAGAAACCGGAAGGATCAGGGCATTGTGTGTTGGTCCGGATGGCTACATTTATTTTTCTACTTCCCAGAAAGATCCGCCTGAAGGACAGCCCGGGCCGGATTATGATAAAATTGTACGATTGGTTCCGGGTAATGGAGGGTTAGCAATAACGAAGTCTTCAGAAACACCTGTTGTTACCAAAACTCCCGCTAAAATAGCTGCACCTGTAAGTAAAACTGCAAAGCTATTTATTGATATGTGCAGCAACTGTCATGGCGAGAAGCTTGAAGGAAGCCAGTGGGCGAAAGCGATTAAAAAAGGACAATTCAAACATGGTAGTTCGCTGTTACAAGTTATAAGTAGTATCAAAACGGGATATCCACAGCAGGGAATGCCCTCATGGGAAGGTGCCATTCCAATCCAGGACCTTAAGAATTTGGCCGGGTATGTAATAAAGTTGGCGAAATAGAACCAGGATGTTCGATTAAATAACAATGTCATAAAAAACTAATACTATGCTAACGCTTGTTATTGCTCTCTCTCAATTCTTACTGTTCCATCCTAATACCTTATCCCTCACTACTCAAACTTCATCAGATACCCTCTTCATGGCTGACCCTACTATCTTCTATAACAAAGGCACTTACTACCTGTACGGTACCGGAGGTAACTCTAATAAAGGTTTTCTCGTGTACACTTCATCAGATATGAAAACATGGAAAGGGCCTATGGGTGCCGGTGATGGCTATGCGCTGGTGAAAGGAGACACTTATGGCACAACAGGATTCTGGGCGCCGCAGGTATTTCAGTACAGAAATAAGTTTTATATGGCTTATACTGCCAATGAAAATATTGCCATCGCAACAAGTGATAGTCCTCTCGGACCTTTTAAACAACAATCTGTCAAAGCAATCTCCGGTCCGGGCAAACAGATAGACCCATATGTATTTGTTGATAGCGATGGTAAAATTTATTTATACCATGTTCGTTTAGGCGGGGGTAATAAATTATTTGTTGCAGAGATGAAAGATGACCTATCGGATATAATTCAGGAGTCTGGAAAGGAATGCCTCGAGGGAACAGAAACCTGGGAGAATACCACTCGTTCCAATACGCCTATAACAGAAGGCCCGACAGTATTAAAGCACCAGAAATTATATTATCTTTTTTATTCAGCTAACGATTTTCGCAATATCAATTATGCTGTTGGTTATGCTACTTCTAAAACACCTTATGGTCCATGGGAAAAGTATAAAAATAATCCCATCATAAACAAAGAGACCATGCATCGTAACGGCACTGGCCATGGTGATTTCCTGGAAGGGAAAAAAGGCTTGTTTACTTATGTTTTTCACATGCACCGCTCAGATCAGGTTGTTTCACCGAGAGTAACTGCCATTGTTAAGGGAAAGTTTGTTCGTGATGAAAAAGGCCGCCCTGACAAAATGAAAATTGAAGATAAAAGCTTATATTTTCCATTATTATCAAAATGATCATTGGAGCTGTCAGCGATCAGCTATCAGGAGGAAACTAATTACGCGTTGATTTGCTGATAACAGTTAGAAAGGTAACACGCGATTCATACTAAACATATCAATTAGATTTAAACACTTACCATGTTGTTTAACGATCATAAACTGCCTGCCAATACAATTATTTTCAGAGTCGGGATATTCCTATGTATCACACTAGTTTGCGCAGGTTTTGTGCTATCACCCGAGGCTATGACCGGCGATGAAAAGCAATCAGTTTATCAAAATCAAACGGCTTTACCTTCCTGGGCATTTGGCGGTTTCGTACGTGCTCCGGGTGTAAATCCGGTGATATCACCAACAGATAAAACCTTATTCAATTGCCCGATGAAAAAGAGGGCGGTAGCCTGGGAATCAAATGATACTTTTAATCCGGCTGCTGCTGTTAAAGATGGAAAGGTGATTGTTTTATACCGTGCCGAAGATAAGTCCGGCGTGGCTATTGGCGAGCGGACTTCAAGACTGGGATATGCCAGCAGCTCAGACGGCCTTTCATTCCAACGGAGACCCTTACCCGTTTTTTATCCTGATGAAGACAGTCAGAAAGAATTTGAATACCCGGGTGGATGCGAGGACCCACGGGTTGCTGTAACCGAAGATGGTACTTATGTGGTGATCTATACCCAGTGGAACCGAAAGGTGCCCCGGTTAGGATTAGCTACTTCTAAAGATTTAATTAACTGGACCAAACATGGTCCCATTTTTCGAAAAGCTTTCAACGGCAAATTTTTCAATATGGCGAGTAAGTCTGCATCCATCATTACCAGTATAAAAGCAAACAAACAGGTAATTACAAAAGTCAATGGCAAATACTTTTTATACTGGGGCGAGCACCATGTGTATGGTGCTACTTCCAACAACCTTATTGATTGGGATCCTGTGGTAGATGCCAATCAGAACCTGAAAGAATTCATCTCACCAAGAGAAGGTTTTTTTGACAGCGATCTTACCGAATGCGGTCCGCCAGCGGTTATAACAGACAAGGGAATTTTATTGTTGTACAATGGTAAGAATGCAGCAGGAGACAGGCGCGATAAAAGGTTCACAGCCAATAGCTATTGTGCCGGCCAGGTTTTATTCGACAAAAATGATCCCACCAAAGCGATAGCGAGACTGGATGTTCCCTTTCTTCGTCCCATGGAACCATTTGAAAAAAGCGGACAGTACGTTGCCGGTACAGTGTTCGTAGAGGGCCTCGTTTATTTTCAGAGGAAATGGTTTATGTATTATGGCTGCGCGGACTCGAGAGTTGCTGTTGCGATATATGATCCTGCACATCGGGCATTGCCAGATCCTATTCCTGAAAGTAATTTCAAGCAGCAATAAAAGATTACTACTTTCAGTCGAGCTTTCTGATCATGTCATTAAGTTCAAGTATAACAACGCTGAAGGTCTTAAAAAGAGGGTTTGACCTGGCGAAGCTTATCCGCTTCACTGGTCTCTAAAGACCTCACAGGTCGAAGCTTTTGACGGCTATTTAATTATCCCTACTTAGATCAACAAGAAGAATAATATATGAAAAAATTTTTTGCTATTACGGTTTTGCTGTTCATTACTTTTAATTCACATCTATCCGCACAACAAACCGGAGAGCGATGGTCTGAAAAAAAGATATGGAGCTGGTATAATAAACAGCCTTGGTTTTGCGGATTTAATTATATTCCTGCTTATGCCATAAATTATACAGCCATGTGGGATAAAACAAGCTTTGATCCGGGGGCGATTGATAAAGAACTTACATTGGCCGAAGGATTGGGATTGAATTGCATCAGGTCGGTGCTTCAGTTTGCCGTGTATGAAGATGATCCGGCTTATTTTCTTCAAACACTTGATACCTTTCTTGGTATTTGCGCTAAGCATTCTATAAAATTTATGCCTGCTCTTTTTGATGATTGTATGTTCGGAATTGAACATGATCCTAAAGTTGGTAAACAGCGTGAACCATTAGATGGATGGTATGCCTGGGCATGGTCTCCAAGTCCTGGTCACAGTATGGTAATTGATTCCGGAACGCATCCACGTATTGAAAAATATGTTAAGGCGGTAATGGGCAGGTTCAAAAACGATCAAAGGATATTTATCTGGGATCTGTATAATGAGCCTACTAACGGTGGATTAGGAACTACCTCGCTACCACTTCTTGAAAAGGTAGTCAGGTGGGCGCGCGACGTTAATCCTTCACAGCCTGTTACCATTGATGTATGGAACCGTAACAAACGATTGAATGATATTGCTATCCCTGCCTCTGATATTATCTCCTTTCATAACTATGGTGTCAAAGCTGATCTTGTTAAACAGATCGCAGAGTTAAAGCAGTATAACCGTCCTGTTATTAATACGGAATGGATGAATCGTGCCGCAGGCTCCATTATTCCTGATAACCTGCCGGTTTTCTACGATGAAAAAGTAGGATGTATGTTATGGGGATTGGTGAATGGAAAAACCCAAACTAATCTTCCCTGGGGTCATCGTCCGGGAGATCCTGTTCCCACAACTTGGCAGCATGACCTCTACCACCGAAATTTTGATCCGTATGATGCAAATGAACTTAATATTTTAAAAGAGTATATAAAGAAATCAAAAACGGTTAAGGATTTACCGAAATGAGCAATGGAAAAAGGATTACCGGAAATTTGTGTTAAGTTAACTGTACATTGACGTAATTGCTATCAGCCGTCAGCTATCAGTTATCAGGAGGAAGTTTAGCAGGTAGTAATCTGCTGATGGCTGATAGCAACTTCATGCGCGATTTGATACTTAGCTTAACATTAATTATGTTTGATATCGTAAAATGCCATTTCATTATAACAACTGCATATGAAAAATTCTTCAACACGCCGTCATTTTCTTGCCCGTTTAGGGATACTCTCTTTTGGCCTTCCCCTGGTTGGACGTTCCAATATTTTAACCAATGATTTTAAAAAGAAAGGGGATATTAAATTTGGCTATTCCGCTATTACCTGGGGTGGTAATGATACCGCTGCCATTAAAGATATTTCCTCTCTTGGTTTTACCGGTATCCAGCTTCGTGCGAATGCCTTTACAACTTTCGGACAAAAATCTGATGAACTGAAAAAACTATTGAATGATGCAAAACTGGAGCTGGTAATGTTTTCCAGCGGCAATGCCGATATCAATACTGGTAAAGATGAACAAACTATTGCCACACATGTGGCACATGCAAAGTTTGTTAAATCACTAGGTGGTAAGTTCCTCCAGATAACAAATTCTTCAAGACCTAAAGACCGGGAACCTACGGAAGAAGAACTTACCACGTATGGAAAATTGCTAACAACCATTGGTAAGCAAACTAAAGCTATAGGTGTTGAAACCACCTATCACAATCACATGGGTCAGTTAGGTCAAACACCGCAAGAAGTAGAAACTATTTTAAAAACTACAGATCCCGCCTTTGTCAGTTTTGAATTGGACACCGCACATTATCAACAAGGTGGCGGAGACCCTGTAGCAGCGATAAGAAAATATAAGAACCGCTTGAAAGCTTTGCATATTAAAGATGTAATTAACAAGCCAACACCTGCTAACAGCCAGGGTTATCAGTTTGTAGAGATTGGCCAGGGCAGGGTAGATTTTCCTGGAGTATTCAAAGCATTGGACGATACCGGTTTTAAAGGCTATGCGATTATTGAACTGGATGCTGTTCCGGATAAAGCAAAGACTCCCTTGGAATGCGCAGGTATCAGCAAAGCCTATATAAATAAGTTGCTTAAGAATGTTATTGCTTAGTTTTTTTTTAACCCAGAGAATTGCCAGGGGAAGAAACACAGAAGGCACAGAGAAGTTTCCTCTGCGACCTCTGTGTTTCTTCTTCCGGCAATTCTTTGCGTTAAAAAAAGCAAGAGGCAAATCTTTGAAATGAAGAATGATGAAAGTTAGAAGAGAATCAATATTTTTATTTTATAATGCATTAATGATGCGCGCTTCTTATGAACTGAAAAAGTTTCTTGTTTTATCAGTCTTGTCGATTCTTTTAATATCCGGTTCAAGTGCCCAGAAAGCCGGCATATTTGATGGCCGCAGCGATGTTGGTGAGGTGCTGCATGCTGGTATGGTCAGTTATAACAAAGACGATCAGCAGTATGAATTATCGGGCTCCGGCTCGAACATCTGGTTCAAACATGATGAGCTTAGTTTTATCTGGAAAAAGATGAAGGGTAATTTTATTTTACAGGCCCGCGGCGTATTATTAGGAAAGGGTATTGATCCCCATCGCAAATTTGGCTGGATGGTACGCAGCAGCCTGGATTCTACTTCAGCAATGGTTTGTGCAACGGTACACGGCGACGGGCTTACTTCACTTCAATATAGAAAGATACCGCATACCGATGTCGCAGAAACAAGGTCTTCTCTTAAGGGACCTGATGTTATACAACTGGAAAGAAAGGGCAACCAATACATTATGTCGGTTGCCCATTACGGTGAGACTTATGTTACAGAAAATATTTCAGATCTCAGTCTAGGTGATGATGTGTATGTTGGACTGTTCATTTGCGCACATAATAAAGATGTTGTTGAAAAAGTTTCGTTCGATAATGTCCGGATTATCGTACCTACCAAAGAAAATTTTATTCCCTATAAAGACTATATCGGCAGTAGTATAGAATTAATGGATATCAACAGCGGTAACCGTCAATTAGTGTACACAGCTCCTGAATCATTGCAGGCTCCTAACTGGACAAGAGACAACAAATCGCTTATATATAACAGTAAGGGACTGTTGTACCGGTTTGATTTAGCAAAGCGCACGCCCGAGGTTCTCAACACAGAACCGGTTGTTAAAAATAATAATGATCATGTGATTTCTTTTAATGGAAAAATGTTAGGATTGAGCTCAACAGGTACTGATGCAAAAAACGGCTCACTGGTATTCACGGTTCCCATTGAAGGCGGCAAGCCAAAACAAATTACACCAACAGGCCCTTCCTACCTGCATGGCTGGTCGCCTGATGGGAAGTATCTTGTTTTTACAGGACAACGGAATAACGAGTTTGATATTTATAAAGTTCCTTCACAAGGCAGGAAAGAGGTGCGCCTTACTACGGCTCCGGGACTGGATGATGGCGCTGAGTTTAGTCCGGATGGTAAGCTTATTTATTTTAATTCCACCCGCTCAGGAAGTATGCAGCTTTGGCGGATGAAGGCAGATGGAAGCGGACAGGAGCAACTTACCAATGATGAATACAATAACTGGTTTCCGCATGTTTCTCCTGATGGCAGGTGGATTGTATTTTTATCTTTCACTAAAGATGTTAAGCCGGATGATCATCCGTTTTATAAACATGTTTACCTGCGCATGATGCCCGTCAATGGAAAGCAATCAACTGTGCTCGCATATTTGTATGGCGGACAGGGATCGATAAATACACCGTCATGGTCGCCGAATAGCAAAAAGATTGCTTTTGTAAGTAATTCAGATTAATGGCTATCAGCTTTCAGCTATCAGCTATCAGCTTTCAGCTATCAGGTTGATACTTTGAATAAGGAGATTAAAATATTTATAAAGACTACAACTTAAGATCGAATTTAAAGCACTACATATTAAAAATTTAGAAATTAATATTACATCATCAGAGCTGACAGCTGACAGCTGACAGCTGATAGCCAAAACATCTACCACATGCAACGATCAAAACTTTTTTTACTGCTTGCTTTCATTGTTACTTACCAATCAGGTTTTAGTAAAGTAGTATTTCCTTCCATCATAGGTGATAATATGGTTTTGCAGCGGCAATCTATGGCGCTGCTCTGGGGAACCGCTACTAATAATGCCACTGTTACCATACAAACATCCTGGAATAAAAAAATTTATAAAACTACTGCCGGTGCTAATGGCAAATGGAACGTATCGGTAGGCACGCCTGCTGCAGGCGGACCTTTTACTATCTCATTTTCAGACGGGCAATTAATCACACTGAAAAATATCCTGATTGGTGAAGTATGGCTTTGCTCCGGTCAGTCTAATATGGAAATGCCTGTTAAAGGATTTAGAAACCAGCCGATTTTAAATTCAAATGAGATTGCAGCAAATTCTGAAAATCCGAATATAAGAATGTTCCTTCTGGAAAAGGCAATATCAAGAACACCTCTTGATACCTGCAAGGGTAGCTGGACTGAATCGAATGCTGCCACTTCAAGACAGTTCAGCGCGGTTGGTTTTCAGTTCGCACAAATGCTACAGGAAAAACTTAAAGTGCCTGTTGGCATTATCGGTACATACTGGGGAGGAACACCCATACAGGCATGGATGGATGAAAGCAGTTTAAAATCTTTTCCGGAAATGAAGATTCCTGTTCCGGGGGATACAGCCAGATTATCACCCAATGCGCCGACGAGTCTTTATAATGCCATGATAAATCCGGTGGTGGGTTTTAGCCTAAAAGGATTTCTATGGTACCAGGGAGAAAGCAATGTAGGTATTTATCCATCTTATGAAAGAATGATGCAGTCTATGGTGGGTGAATGGAGAAAATTATGGAAAAACGACAGCCTTACATTTTATTACGTACAGATCGCTCCCTATACCTATGGCGCAGATACTGCCCGCAGATCTGCCTACCTGCGCGAAACTCAATTGAAGGCATCTGCAAGCATACCTAATGCAGGTATGGCTGTTGCTATGGATGTTGGAACCCAGCGAGGTATTCATCCTCCTGATAAAACAACTATCAGTAAAAGATTGCTTTACCTGGCGCTTGCAAAAACTTATCATAAACAAGGGATTGTATTTTCAGGTCCGGTTTACAAATCCATGAAAGTGGACAGTAGCAGGATAAATATTTCGTTTGATTTTGCGGAAAATGGACTTAGCTCTTTTGGAAAAGAACTATCAAACTTTGAAGTTGCCGGAGCAGATAAGATTTTTTATCCTGCGATTGCAAAAATTACTAATACCGGAATAACCGTTCAAAGCGATAAAGTAAAAGAGCCTGTGGCTGTCCGTTATGGTTTTAGGGACTGGGTAGTAGGAGATCTTTATAACAACGAAGGGCTGCCGGCTTCTTCTTTCAGAACTGATGACTGGTAAGCGTGTCAAGGCATAATTTAATTGTTAGGCTCACCACCTTACCTTTGCGACTTATTTGAGAAAAGGGTTATGGCAGAATTATTATTGGATAAGAGCAGACCGAGAACGGCAAGAATAGCTATTGCCATCTTTTTTTTTGTTTCCGGCTTTGGTTTTTCAACCTGGGCATCCAGGATTCCAAACATTCAGCAGCACCTTAAATTAAATGAAGCAGAGTTGGGTTGGGTACTGTTTGCTTTACCGGCAGGGCTCATGCTAACACTTCCTTTTACTGGCATGTTGCTTAGCAGGTACAATGGACGGTATGTAATGCTGACAGGCGCAATTGTGTTTAACCTGATGCTCATCATGATCGGGCTGGTATCTTCTACATGGCAATTGATGTTGATCTTGTTCTTATTTGGCTGTTCACGCAACCTATTTAATATTTCATTAAATGCGCAATCAATAGCGTTACAAAGAATGTACAGCAGGTCTATCATTGCTACCTTTCATGGTATCTGGAGCCTGGCCGGATTCGGTGGCGCATCGCTCGGGGCACTAATGGTAGCAATGAACCACCTACCTTTTATTCATTTTTTGCTGGTTGCAAGTGTTCTCACATGTTTGCTTTTATACTTTTTTAAATTCACGCCTGACCAGCAACCTGCTGCTCATGAAAGGCAGCCTTTGTTTGTGGTGCCCAATAAATCCCTTGTAAAATACGGGTTGATATCTTTTGCTTCCATGGCCTGCGAAGGCACTATGTTCGATTGGAGTGGCATATATTTTAAAAAGATAGTAGAAGCGCCTAAAGACCTGGTAACAACAGGCTTTGCATTATACATGGTAGCACAAACCCTTGGAAGACTAACCGGTGACAGGATAGTTGGATTTATCGGTATACAGCAAGTTCTAAAATACAGTGGCTTGTTGATCTTTACCGGCTTGCTTACCGCTGTAGTTTTTCCTTATTATATTCCGGCGTCTTTTGGTTTTATTATGGTGGGTTTTGGCGTGTCATGCGTGATACCACTGGTTTTCAGTCTTGCAGGCAAATCAAAAACAATGGGTAGTGGTCCTGCTATTGCTGCGGTTTCGAGTATAGGCTATCTTGGGTTTCTTTTGATACCTCCTGTTGTAGGGTTTATAGCACAAAGTTTTAACCTCCGTTGGTCTTTTTTAATGATTGCTTTTCTGGGATTGATCATTACCTGGATTGTTTCTGTTAAAAAAGTATGATGACCAAAGAGGTTCCTGGTGTAATATTTTTTTAACTACTCCTATATAATTAGATCGGAAATCAGGTAGCCAACGAAGCAAAGAGTTTTGAACCACTAAGACACTAAGGAGCACAAAGTTTTAATATTCTTTTGTGTTTGTTCGAAAAAAAATCTTTGTGCCTCTTGGTGTATAGGTGTCTTCGTGGTTCAAAAACAACCAATGATCAGTGCAACTTATCCAGTTATCTTACCACGATGTTTGAATTTCAATTCATAAAGGACTCTGTAGTTAAAGAATCTTCTAATAAGCCATCTTTATTTATAAAAGAAGCCTCCTTTCAATTTTTAATTTAAAAATTCTTATATTTCCTGACTTAAAATGAATCGCTGTAATTATTAAAATTCCTATTCATACAATAAACTTAATTCATGCAAAGAAGAAGTTTTTTAAAAGCCGCAGGTATAGTTTCGGCAGGTGTATTTTCAGGATTACCATTCCTTGAAGCCGCTGCAGCATCCAAAATTAAAATTACCAAGATCCGATATTACAGTGCTCCCGGATATAACAAACCACTTTTTAACCAGGCACGTGGAATTGTAGAAATTCAAACAGATGGCGGAATCATAGGTATCGGTGAAGGAGGTTCAAAAGACATGATAGAGCAATGTGCTCAAATGATGATCGGTGAAGATCCTTTTCGAATCGAGCATCTCTGGCAGAATATATACCGCGGAATGTTTTATCCGCCGGGACGTGAGAAACTCCACGCCTTAGGCGCATTGGAAATGGCGCTTTGGGACATCAAAGGAAAAGCCCTGGGAGTGCCTGTTTACGATTTGTTAGGCGGAGCCACCCGTGAATATATTGAATGCTATGCTACCGGTTTCGCTGCTTCAAAAGCAACTACGGAAGAGCAGCGTGCAAAAGATTGTATAGCTGCCGGCTTAAGAGCGTACAGGATTGGTCCAACGGGCGGTGGCGGCGAAGTGCCCTTTGACTTTTATGAGAATGCAAATAAAACAATAGAATTCTGCAAGCGCATAGACGCCGCCGTTGGTGGCGGTGGCAGGTGGGCAATAGACCTGCATACGCGTTTCGATACACCTGAAGCGATAAAGATCTGTAGCGAGCTTGAAAAGCTGGAACCATATTTTGTAGAAGATATTATCAGGTCTGAAAATCCGGGAGTATATAAAACCATTCGCTCAATGACTAAAGTGCCCATAGCTGTCGGTGAGCAATTTGGTGATCGCTGGGATATTAATGAATTGATAGAGCAGCATCTTATAGATTACAGCCGGGTTACACTGCCAAACACAGGTGGCATTTCAGAATTTAAAAAGATTGCATCGCTTTGCGAAACGCATTATGTTGGAATGATCCCTCACTTTACCGGTCCGTTATCTACAGCGGCTTTGGTACATGTATTAGGTTCCAGCAGCCCTTCCCGTTGCCTCATGGAACTGGGAGGAGGGGCTCCCGAAAGGCCTGCTTATTTTAATGAGGATTACGTGAATTTTAAAAACGGTAAATTATACCTGAATCCAAAACCGGGACTAGGCGTAGCCTTCGATCCTAAAAAAGCAGATTTCGTTATGGAGATAACAGCTAAAACAAAGTTTCCGCATCCGGTGCTCAGAAGTCCGGATGGAGCTATTCATAATTGGTAGTGTCATGTTAACCATGAAATTGCGTATCAATAGCTATCAGCAGTCAACTATCAGCAATCAGGAAATCAATACCAGTAATCCTGATGAAAGCTGATTGCTTACAGCTGATAACGAATGGATCAATTTATAGCTAACACAACAGTAATTCAAAAGTTAAAGAGTTACAAGGGTGAAATGCAGGATATTGAGGATTACTATACTTCACAAGGGGTAAATTAGTGAATTTTTATCATCAAAGAATTGGAATTTCAAGGTAAGTAATGTTGATAGTTGTAGTTTATAGTTTTGATTAATCCCTTCAAAGAAATTTTGGATTGCCT
>JAABUS010001244.1_pt1 | contig 57293 bp, 39 predicted proteins | sample 5560161 | NCBI WGS metagenome assembly JAABUS01 (sample SAMN10711885, study PRJNA513376) | rock metagenome | isolation source: Antarctica rocks | place: Antarctica: Victoria Land, Trio Nunatak nord | collected 2016-01-04
TGCATCGCGGTAATCTGAGTTCGATTCTCAGTCTCTCCAAAGAATATATCCAACTGAATGAATTAGGAAACCAGGGGATACTAGCAACTACTCATATCTTAATTACTCAGAATTAAAATAATTTAATTACTCATCTCATGTTATAGTATAAAATAATCAGGATAGTAAAATGATAAGTTATAGTTACGATTTAGAATGTCCTAAATAATCATATCATGTGTTAGGTTACAAAATTTATAATCCTTGACTTGACAAACTGTCTAAAGAATCGTCACATAAGTGTCACTTGTATTCTACAATTCCAATTTTTCTTACATCCGCCTTAATTTAACCTATATATTTAAGGGTTTAGTTGTATTGATTAGTATTACTCGTATTTCATAATAATATTGAAATCTTTAAAGTGATTGATCTTAATAGCTTGTCTACTAAGATATTAATCTGTATTTTTGTAATTGTTAATCTACAAACTCTATTTTACAATACCCCACTTTCTTAATTAGTTATTGATCTATATTTTGATTTCTTTATACTACTATTGTTGCTGTTTTCTATTATTATTTTCCTTTGTTTAGTCTTAAAGCTATAAACTTATCTTCTCGTCATCTATAACTGAATTGCTACTGTGACATACAAAAACATTGTATTAGACTGATCACAATTCATATTGTACTTATTATTTTCTCATTCTTTACTTAATCTATGTTATTTACATGTTCGCCTTACTCGTTTTATCAACGCGTTATTCGTTTTCTTATTTTCACAACACTAGTTATCTTTATTTTGTTAGCCTAATGTATTATTTAAGCGCTATTTAAGAGTATTTTATAATTGAGTTTATACTAGTTAAAGCTTATCTCAAATATATTCTTAGAGTAAAAACACAAGTAAACTCAGATTAATATTAAACAAGTTTCTTTAGTCAACAAATCTATGTTATTCTCTCTGTGGTTCATTGTTTTCTTTAGATGCGGTTGATGGATATATTATTTCAGTTCACACATCACACAAATACTGTTAATTGCAAGTCTAACTATTATAACAATAATTCACCACTACTAATACTCAATATCTGTTAACACTAGTAATAAAATTATATTTAAGACTCTCGCCTATTCTTTATCTTAAGTCCACTAAAGAAAATTAATAACTATTCAAATATTTATATTAGAGTACAATATGTTTGTACTATTTAATGTTAGTTTAGCTTTCTAAAGTGATATAAGGGTTTACACCAGTAGCTTAAATAGAGAATAATAATTTGGCTTAGACAGTTGACAATAGTATAAATGAAGCCTAAACTTATAATCTAAAGTGTATCACTTATCACTCACTATAAAATTACAATAAAAAGAATATAGCTCAACCGTATAAACCATATAACAATAAACAATCTACAGGTTATAAAGGGTTAAATATCAAGACAATAAAGACTAAAGCAATTAGTAAAGAAACAATAATGTATTATGCCTAAACCTTAAGAGTTCAACAAGTGATCTAGTGTAAAAGTAAACATATAATATCAGTCAAAACAAATAAGATAATATAGTTATATAAGTATCAGAGTTAAATAGTCATAAAGTAGATAAGATTTACGTACTAGGATCAAATAATTAACAAGGGTTCAGTAAGCCTAAAAAAATCAAGATGTATCACATAATAATCTAAGGAATTAATTAAAAAGTTATAAATACTACGTGAGGTGATATTTTTGACTATTAATCGTAACCTTTAAATAGGTGTTGAAATTCTTTAGAGTTCTATGATTTCAGTAGTAAAGAACCTAGTTTTAATCATATTTTAGAATTAAGTTTGAAAACCCGTAAAATTACGAAACAGTAGTATTCAAAGCTAAACACAAAAACTATAAAAATAATAACAACCAGGATAGCTCTAATTCAAATCTCTAAAATTCGAGGTATACTTTTTCTTATCTAACACATTTACTCAATTAGCCTTTTCTTATTCTATTATCATTAGTCTTATCCTCAGTTGTTTACGTTTTTTACTTTGATTTGCCGGGATAGCTCAGTTGGTTAGAGTTCTGATTTGAAGCTTCAGAGGCCGTGGATCATAGCCACGTCCTGGCATAAACTCATTAGCTTATTAATAATTGTGTTTTTGATATACTATGTCTATTTGCATCTATAGTTTCTATAGTTTCTATGTAATCCTAATATAAATCTTCATATGTTTGTGATCTACTCTTATATATTTTTAATGTATTAGGTTTCTATGGATAATTTTACCTTTTGCAATAGGTTTACCTTACTTACTCGTAATCTTGTAATAAAATCTGTTTGAGATTATTCTTACAATGTGAAAAACTATTAATTCTTTATACTCTATTCTTACGTGATTATCTTATATTTCATAAGCCTAAAACAATGTCAAGTTTATGATTAAATATGTTAATTCTCAATATTATATAGCTAATGCAACTAGAATTTATATCTAAACATTCAGTTCTAACTAAATCATTATTAAGTACACTTATTTGCTTTTACACAGAGATGGTGAGAATATGAAACAGGGTTTTTATATTGAACAGGAAAGATTGAGTTATTAAGAGAAATACCTAAAAGTGAGACTGATAAGATTTATTACAATGAATAATGGACGAGGTCGCCTAATGGTTTGGCAGCCGACTGTAAATCGGTCGGGTCTAGCCCTTTGGGGGTTCGAATCCCTTCCTTGTCAACACAGGCATTAAATAGGTCAATATATAGTCAGTAGAGTCCTTTTTCTATCACACTTCACGAGTAGACAAGGATATATATGACAGCGGTTAGTGATCAAATAGACATACGTTAGGTGGGACTAACTCAAAGGCAGAGTGTTCCTTTGTGGCAGGAAAAATCACGGTTCGAGCCCGTGGTCATCACCCGTAAATAATCAAAACGCAATTATAAATTTCAATTAACCTCACAATAATCCAATCCATTGTATTTGATAAATTGATCTTAGTGATAGGTGATTATTGTTATAAAATAGACATCAGTATCATCACACATTTAATCTCTATATTTGTTCTGTTAAGATAGTGAACTTTATTGACAGCGTGAGGTTTACGATACTGGCTGGGCTTAAGTCCATGAGGAAGGTCGGTGATTACGTACTGCATGCCCTATCACTCCTACCTATAACAGTATTTGTGGAGTGGAAGGGGTGGCGAGAGCCGCGGTAACGAAACAGATAAGATCAGTCTAAGATCAAAACTGAGTAGGCAGTGAAATAACGCACCCGTGCAGAATCAGTATTGACGTTAACGAGATTTAAGCAGCCTTACAAGACACCGCCTACAGAAAACACTCACGCTATTCCCTCAATTAACTCACTAAACCAGGCAAAAAAGTGGGTGAGAGAACATTAATGAATTAATGCTGAGGTAGCTTAACAGGATAGAGCACGTCGCTCATGCCGATGATGATGGAGTTCGAGTCTCCGCCTCAGTTTAAGCAAAACTTAAGATATATCTTATGTGCTGAGTTAAAAAGGCCCGTAGCATAATGGCAGTGCGTGTTGTTGATGATGACATAGCCAAGGTTCGACTCCTTGCGGGCCTATGTTCTGATGATTTATATATTTTTGTTATAAGAATGTTATATCTATTCTTTTTACAACTTATCTATTATCTAACTTCTATCTTCACACTAATTGTTATGTTTAACGGTTCAGCACTTTGGCTGTGTTTTACGCTTAATTGCGTGATCGTGGTTCGATTCCATATGAACCGAACGCTAACTGCGTGCTAGTAAATGCAAACAGTCACATAACTTAAAGCTTGAGTATACGTCTTGACAAAGTCTAGCACATTCACATAACCTATCCTAGGATACCTCAGCTACGGCATCTAGCCTGGCTTTTATTATTTATCTATTAATGCGTATTCTTAAGGCTACACCTCTTCTGTCACTGGTTAATAGTTACATTGTTGATTCTCCACAACCTGCTAATCTATCCTATGCTTGGAACTTCGGTTCTCTGCTTGGTATGGTTCTGGGTATGCAAATTGTTACTGGTGTTTTTCTTGCTATGCATTACACACCCAGTGTAGATCTTGCCTTTGTTAGTGTAGAACATATCACTATTTCTTGTGTTCTTTAAACCTATAGACTGCTTAAACCTCTCAATAACTTTAAACCTCTCAATAAGTTTAACTGGAATAGTGAGAATATTAGCAAGGATATTCTATTATTGAAATTCTTTAGAGACTGTAAACAGGATACCCTAAGAAACAGTCCGGACAGTCGCGTGAGCGATTGAAAACATATTCGCTTGTCTATCATAAAAATAGAACTGACCTAACGATACTACGCATCTTAAGACAATACTAACATAGGATTATAGGCTTTATCAATGGAAAAGGCAAGTTTCAAGGTGTTATGTTATCTACGGCTTACATAAGACAATATTAAGGTACTCTACAATATTAAGACTCATCTGGATATAGAAAGCTTAAGCATTAATAGCGATTTAAGTTTATTCGTTATCTTAGCAGTCTGGTGTTTAAGTTTTTCATTATGAACCAAGATTTTCTAATGACAGATACTAAGGATTTCTTTACGCTACTACGATTCATTGTTTGTGTTGCATAACAAGTAACACAAAAAACAAGTAACACACTTTTCAGGGCTGTCAATTTTATTCATGGAATACACTGACATAGTCAGTCTGATCTGTCTACAAGGTGAATTTGGAAATGAAAAACGCGAGGTATTTCAGGGCTGTCAATTTTGTTCATGGAATACACTGACATAGTTATCGCTATATTGATTTCTATTGACTACTCAGCTTCTGAGATAAGGTTCAATTTTAAGAATCTTAGAGACAACAATTTGCAATCTTTCTCGTGGTTATTCGTTTACATTCAATAATGGTTTGCCTGTAGTAAACAGTATGCTAAATTGTAATGTGAAGATTCTGTCAATTCTAATGATCTTGATGCTACAAAATACACCTAGATATACCTTTCTAATCGCGTAGTGTCTTGCACTACATCACTATACTATTGTTGTTGAGGTTGACAAGTGAGTTATAACTCATTTGGCATATTAATCAATTGATCAATGACACAGCACAAATTCTAAACTTACATTGAATACAGGCTTTATTATTGATGTTTTTTGTATTTGAACGCTAGAAAAAGCTAAGACTATAACTTAAACCGTTGAAACTTGCACAATCTATATATATGATTATGATGTGCTACTTAATGAAGATCCTTATTTTTATCCGGCTTTTTCGAACAACCCGCGCAGTTTCTCGTAATATCAATAGGGGTATGATCTTTAAAGGTCAATACACGTTCTATTATACGACTGAACGTTACGACATAACCTTCTATTTTACGACATAAACGACTATTACTAACACCCTCGATCATGCGTGATGTTAATTACGGTTGGCTTCTACGTTACCTTCATGCTAACGGTGCCTCCGCTTTTTTCATCTTTGTTTACGCTCATATTGGACGTGGTCTATATTATGGTTCATATAAGTCTCCACGTACACTACCTTGGTCTATTGGAGTAATCATGCTAGTGCTCATAATGGGTATTGCTTTCCTTGGTTATCAATGTAGCCAAACATAGTATAATACGATAGATTTTATTTCAAAAGATTATAATCTTTCCACACTGTCAATTTTATCAGTATTTGAATAGCCTTATTGTGATTATATCCTAAAGACTCTTAAACTATTGTCAAAAGCTGTCATTTTCATATTGATAATATGAAGCTGACAGTTAATCAATTTATCAAGCCATTACCAGAAGTATACTTTATCATTAATCTTACTTAGGATTATATTTATAATGCTTTTTATCTAATCTATTCAACAAGCTTTTATACGGTTTTATTTTCTGGTTGTGTGGTCTATTAAATTAAAGTGGTATTAGATAACAATAACAAAACTCTTCTAAATATAAAACACCACAACTACTACAATCTGACTACAATATATAAGATGGTAACACATTTAACATTAAGCATATTGAATTAACCTGATTTGACTCATCTAAACGAGAAAGAATAACTCTTACTCCTGATACAAATACTGTATTTGAATAACTGATTTTCTTCGTATTTTGATTAATGAATATTCATACCTGAAGGTCTTTACTAATTCTGCAAAGGCTAACCTATCAAATATAAGTTGAGTGTGTTCTAGTGTTATAAATATTACGCTCTGTATTATTTTAAAGGTTGCTGAATACTGTAACTGTAACGAAATGACTGTTCAATGAGTGGAATAAGTATTATCAAGAAGATTTGTTGAGTTGTTCTAATTGGAAAGGCTAACCTTTAATAAATTATTCGTGTTTTATTATAGTCACACAGTTCTCGCCTAGAGAAAAGAAATGCTCCTGTGAATATTCTTACTGGAATATTGTTGAAATTATATATTTCAATGGCGACACGAGTGAATACGGTTAGAGAAACTGTCCGCTTTCAAGACCGTCGGTTGTATAAACAATCGCTACAGACTGGCTCACTTGTGGGTGCCTTAAAGGGTGCTTAATGTACAGTCGAATCCGTGTGGTAATAACCCATTAAAGGCCTAGGTAGAAGTTATTCATAAACTTATTTGTGTAGGATTGAATAATGGACTAGGTACAACTACTATTTATACTGAACACAACTCAATATGAGATATAGATAATTAGACGGATATGTACGTACTTCCTTATGGACAAATAAGTCTATGGGGTGCGACCGTAATTACTAGCATGCTAAGTGCTATTCCATGGCTAGGAGGCGATTTTGTTCAATTTGTAATATATATCTAAGCTATAGTATTAATGGTTTTTTATCATGGCTGTCATCTCAATATTTGAGTTCATTAGATAGACTGAGGAAAAGAAGGTTTACATAAGCGTATTTTATGCATTTTTACTATGTTTATTAATATTGTTGACGGTTAGAACACAAACTATTTCATCTTTTGACAACTTGACTACGAGTAGTGTTATTTATCTTAAACGTGTTTTAACGTATTATAATTTCTCTACTGCTATATTGTGATCTTACTTAATTGACTGAACATGACTGTCAAAGCTAAGTCAATTAAGAAAGAATAGATTACACTATTTGCTGACATTCCAACCATAGCACTTCAGCTCTTGCCTTTTTATATTTCTGTTTTGTGTGTTGTATCAGTCATTTTTGTTATTGGTTATTTACGTCTAAGTGATGTTATCTTGTTTAGACATTCATACCAACTATTATACAAGACGCAATGTACTATCGATAAACACGGAAATGACATAAAGCTTTCAATCTCGTGAATCTTACAAATGTGGTTAACCTTTTCACTTATTCAAAACTGTCACCTCACATAAGTGTGAATCTTATGAACCTTGATTTGAGATTATATCCGTCGATTAAAGAATCTTAATCTAACTGCGTTAACTAACAAGTTCTATCGCTTAGTTTGCGATACGCATAGAGTTTTATGCTGGCATATTTTAATGAAATTACCTGCAGCCTTTAAAATGGCTCAACGACTAAATATCACACGAATTCTCTAACACCTTTTCCTCATCCCTTAATACCATATTCTGGTGCTTAGGGGGTAAGGGTTATCTGGTGTATGATATAGTCTAAGCTCTTTTCGAAAGGAAGAGTTGGCGACATGCCAGTAATATATTGTTGTTTGGGGTGGGTTCAGTGTTAATAACGCTACGCTAAACCGATTCTTCAGCCTTCATTTCGTTCTGCCATTCGTGCTATCAGCTTTTGCTATTATGCATCTTATGGCCCTACATACACATGGTAGTAGTAATCCTCTGGGTGTTGGTGCTAATACGGATCGACTACCTATGCATCCTTACTACATCTTTAAGGATCTTGTCACAATCCTTGGAGCTCTTCTTGGAATTGCCGTGCTTGTGCTATATGTACCTAATGTTCTAGGTCACAGTGATAATTATATTCCGGCAAATCCTCTACAAACACCTTCATCAATTAATAACAAGTGTTATTACATCCTTTTTATAGTTAGTGCTCTAATAATTGCTTGTGGTCTTAATACTAATTTTGACCCTTTACCAATAACAACTATAATAAAATTATGACACGGTTGATTAAATAAATAGGGAAAACTGCTGAAACCTATAACTCTATAAAATCAGCATCGATAAACGATAAACGATTAGCATAAACTCTACAGAACCTACTGATGATATAATCTAAACAGAATGGAGACATTCTGATCTTAATACAAAATAATACAATTTGCGTTCCTGAATGGTAAAAAGAAAATGATGCCATTCTAAAATCTAAACATATGCAAGAAAAAGGCTTTAAGCTTAAGTATACTTTAACAAGTAAAAATTATTTAAGTATTCCTTAACTTGCAGTTAATTAATATTAACTCAACGACTATAATTTAGATCCTAAAGACATAGTCTAAATATATTTGATCTACTAGGTTTTACAGTAACTATAATTCTTTTTAAAGCGACTAACTAAGATAGAACGACAAGCTATGAATATTCCAGAATATCAAAATAAAGCTCTAATTGGGCTACTACTAGGTGATGGTTGGCTGTCCATACGAAGTCTTACTTCTAATGCACGTTTTGGTTTTGCACAATCGGGTAAGGTAGAAAAGCTAGACTATTTTTGGCATGTTTTTGATCTGTTTTCCATATTTTCTACTCCAGATCTAAGCCCTTTAATTAAGACTTTCACTCGAGCTGGTTACGATACAGTTCTTACTTCTATCAGTTTTGTTACCATGCAACTACCTTGCTTTAACGTGTATTACCAAATGTTTTATGTTAACGGTAAGCGAATTCTTCCCTATAAAACTACTAACAAGTGTTAGTCTAGCTTATTGGATCATGGATGACGGCTCTATTCAAAACAATGGTCTGCACCTTAATGTTTACGGATTTGATCCTTAAAGTGTTAATCGTCTAATTCTTGTACTTCAACAAAAGTTTGGCCTTACGTGATAAGCATAAGTCACATAATATGTCATCTCGAATTTATATTCATGCCCATTCTATAGATAATCTTCGTTCTAGTCTCATATGGTACCTAGTATGATGTGGTCTGTAAACCTAAATTATAATATATTTGATCTTCTTCCTTTCTACACAATTCTACGTTCAATTCCAAACAAGCTTATGGGTGTTATTGGAATGCTTGGTGCTATTCTTATTCTTCTGGCTATACCTATTCTTGACACTGGACGTATTCGAGGTAGCCAATTTCGACCACTTATGCGAGTAGCCTTTTGGATTCTTGTTGCGGATTTCTTTCTGCTAATATACATTGGATCTCAACATGCTGAAGAACCTTTTGTAACAATTGGTGCTGCTGCAACACTACTGTACTTTGGATGGTTTGTAGTACTAGTACCAGTAGTAGGTCTAATTGAAAATACGCTCCTCGATGTAGCACGGTAAACTCTAAACGTTTCAATATTGTACTATGTATCTAGCGCTGTAGGCTGTTTAATTTATTCCCCATTACAGCTCAGTAATACCTTGATTTACTTCAAGCTATAATCATCTCTAATTAAATCGTATTTTATCTTATTTTCAATATTACAATTATTCAGAATTTTAACTTACTAAACAATTTAGAATATATTTTTACTTTTATACCTTTCATGTTTCTTTATTCTAACAGACTTTACGGATACTTAACGTCTAGTTACAGAGTCTTATTACGTAGCACTATGATAACAAACGCTGGGCCTATTTTTTCAATTCACCGTTGACGATCTATTTTGGCTTACCGTGCTTAGAGTGGATACGCTATCATCCATTATTCAAGGAACCTTGAATTGACAGCAATATTATCCTCAGAGCTAAAATCAATATAAATCGTATTTAACGAACTAACAACACAAACAATATAATAATATTCTTTATTTTCCTACACTTTCACAAACTTTCTATAACTGGCCCCACTAAACATAATATCAAAATTGAGGCTATCGGCCATAACACAAGCCTATAACCCCTTACCTCAAAAAACAAGATTTGTGTTTTGAGGTGGAATGAGAAACAAATAGATAGGCTAGTGAGCCTAGTGAGCAGGAAAATAAAAACTTGTGATCAGTATTATATCATACTAATTGCTATTCTTGTCTCGCCTCTTCTAGACACCATAAACAATGAGATCACGTGTTCTGGCTAATACAAAAAAACGTCTTTGAACAGCCCAGTTAACTATCATTTTACAGAATCAATAATCCTTGTCATCAACTCAATCCTTAGCTCTAACCGCTTAACTTGTTTAGAATATTGGTTTTATACGCTACAAATATAGTATTTGAAGGTATGATATTATATCAAGTGGCGGTTCTTATCTATCTATTCGTCATAATATACTCAATGAACAACCTTAATATTATAGCTCCACCTTTCAATATTCACCTTATTGTTATTCTGTTTTAATTTTATGAATATAGTTAGGCCTTTCAACTTGTTTTATTATCCCAACTTACCCTTATTACTGATCATTCCTTTTTCTTGAAGAATTTTCGCCTTATTGCAGTTTATCCTTAAATGGTAATGGCTGTAACACTTCAAGAATCTACTATTTTCTTTGAACTGCTATTAGCCCGTAAAGGAAAGCTAATCAAGGCGAAGTTAACACACAATCAATCATTCTATCTTAGTATCTTGTTGCAAATGAAATTATTTAAATATGTCTACTGAGTACTCTAGTCCAATAACTGCTAATGTTGCAGTACAGGAAGAAATATAAGTTTTGACTAACCCACAGGCAATCTCATCAGCGAATAGCCATATTCCACCTGAAGAATCTCGTTAGGTTAACTCTACTGATATGTCAGGACCTTCAGGTAACAAGATACGTCAGGACCTTCAGGTAACAAGATACGTCAGGACCTTCAGGTAACAAGATAGGTCAGGACCTTCAGGTAACAAGATAGGTCAGGACCTTCAGGTAACAAGATACGTCAGGACCTTCAGGTAATAAGATAGGTCAGGAACTTCAGGTAACAAGAAACGGCCTCATCACGTAACAAGAAAAACATCAACAAAGCTAACATCAACATTAATATCACCTTAATAATAACCGAATAATACGCCCTAAACAGAGTTTATACTATGTTAAGGAGTTATTCGTGATATCATAAACGTAAACAATTCTAACTCAAAACATATAACAAGATCAAGAATATCCACGTCAAAAATAAGATCACATAAGATATATCAAGTAAGCTAAGGAAGTAAGTCAACAATAATAACCTTTAAGCAAGAAAATAAATAAGCAGTTGTTGTATCATCAAAACCCGAATAACCATCTGATCTAATCGTCTTATTGGATAATCTACAAGAACAAGCTATAATAACAAACCATTCTTACAGTATTAATCATGAGTTCTTGCAGGCGGTCAAAGTCAAAATGCGATCTGATCATATCTTTAGTATAATAGTGTACATATCAGTGATCAAATCTTAATTAATCGTATCATCATATAACTAAGCAAAATCATATCAAATAAGAGTATTAAGTAAAATAAATTATCGAAATTAGTCAGAAGTAAATTAGGGGAGAATACTAACTTAAACAAGAAGAAGTCAATTAAGTTATATAATTTAGCTTAGTAAGAACTAAGAGTAAATTTAACCAATTTACGCCTAAAATCACAATGATCACATAAGACAACAAACAAGTAGTATAACAATCTCAAGTATCTTCAAAAGAAGTAAATCAAGATAAACTAGTATAGCTGGCAAGAACAATAACTAAGTACTATAGTTAACAAGATAAATGAGAGTATCACTAAGCAATATAAATGACAGTATCATTAAGCAAGATAAATGAGAGTATCACTAAGCAACATAAATGACAGTATCACTAAGCTATATAAATAAGAGTATCACTAAGCTATATAAATAAGAGTATCACTAAGCAATATAAATGAGAGTATCACTAAGCAAGATAAATGAGAGTATCACTAAGCTATATAAATATATAAATGACAGTATCACTAAGCAATCTAAATATATAAATGACAGTATCACTAAGCAATCTAAATATATAAATGAGAGTATCACTAAGCAATCTAAATGACAGTATCACTAAGCAATATAAGAATAACGAAATTTGTAGTTACCACATTATATCACTTAATCATCTTAACTTAAGTCAATTCTGTTGGTATTTGGTTTATTTAATTTACTTAACATATTCAGTAACCTAATTGAGCAATTTTATATTTTCTTATCTAAGGTTATACTCACATCTTATCATTTGCTTATTTCTGACCTAAGAATATTTTTGCCTTTTGCTGTTCTGGTTACAAGTGCAATTTTATCTTTTCTTTTCATTCTAATCTCACTTAAGGGTTATCAGTTTTTCCATCTACCTGTCCCTTGACAAGATTTATGTATTATTACCACTGAGACAAATATCATTTTTCTATTTTAACCTAGTTTAAATATTTTACCAGATAAATAAACTAAAGATGTCAGTAGGCTATAATAACAAGTAACCAGAAAAAGGGATAGGATAAAAGAAGTAGTAGTAATATTACTCAAGGCCCTTATATCATCATTTACACTATGCTAACTTTTATCACTAATACTGCTCAACACTTTGCAGACGGAGTCAATTTCGTAACTTGCAATTGCTGCGGTACCGGAACATTTATGTTTCAACTTACACTAGATGCTGCTTCCCAATCAGCTATTTCTATCGCTCAAGATGTCTCCCAAGCAGCCACCTCAGTTTCTCGTAGTGCCTCTCAATCTATGACGGAATCTCAATTTTTTCTATGGCTTAAGAATCTAAGTATTGGACTACAAACTGCCCTTGCTTCCGGGGACACCCAATCTGCAATACATTCAGCCGAGCTTCTCGAGCAAGTATCTTCAGCAACCAATGCAACCTTTACCACCGGGGATTTTGACTCAACCCCTCTTCCTTCCCTAGCATCTGCACCAGCTGGAATAACTCACTTCGATGCCTCTATGCTGGATCGGGATTTTTCTGATCCTCTTCTACACCCGTCTTCTGCGCCAGCAGGAACTACTCATTTTCAGCCTAGTCCACCTCATCTTCTAACACGATAGTAATCATAAATCGTCTTAACAAGATAACAGGCTTACTATCAATTCTCTTTTTTCTCTAACCTTAGGCTCATAGCTGTAAGTTTTAACCTATCTCTTGTGAGATGTCAATTAGGTTCTTCTCTCTATTGATTTTACTCCCCGATTCTATCATCAGATATTGTATTTAAACAAAGCTTAAAGCTATATTGATTAGACAAGATAGATAATTTACTTTGCTTAGGCGTGTTTAAGGTTTTCATCTACTCATTTTAAAGTTATCACTGCAGTAGCACACTAATCAGCAATTAAGATGATATTTGAAGATTACTTGAGGTGACACGAGATTAAGAAAGAAAAGTAGACTAAGGTTATGAAGATGATCAATTAGGCAAATAAAATGAACGAGAGTGTTGGAATAGGATATACAAGCCGTTCTTAGGAAGCGGGCCTTTATCGGCATATGGGTTCGAGTCCCATCTTTCGTAAATAATATAAACTCAATAAACACAGTAAACACAAGAATTAGGATAATACGTAAGTTAAAAAATCAAAGGAAAACATTCAGAATACTAATCTAAATCTATAGTATCTTTAGGAAACGATATGGTTCTGCTATCACGAGCACCAATAAATTTGACTGCTGCCATCTTTGTTCTAGTGGTTAGATTGTTTAAGGTTATACTCTTGTAACTGTTATCTATCTATAGATTGTGTAGACTTCAGCGCCCTTTGCATAATGGTTTAGTGCGTCCGCCTTCGAAGCGGTTTGTGGAGGTTCGACTCCTTCAGGGCGTTACTAATCAATTACCCTAGACAGATCAATATCTAGGTTACCGTAGTAGCTATAACTGCAAGGTTCTATCAGAGGATTATTAGTTCTAAGCATAGTCAAGCCACCTAAAAAAGACCTTAAAGAAGGAAAATAAAATAGAGGCAAGCTAAGCGGGTGCGTAGCTCAGAGGCAGAGCGACCGACTCTTAATCGGTATACGGTGGTTCGATACCATCCGTGCCTCAAAATAACGATAAAGACTAAACGCAAAGCAAAGTCCATCTAATCAAATCAAATAAAAGTAAAAACAGGATAATCAAATCTAATCTTATTATATCTAACTAACAAAAATTAAGATCTTGTCATTTAGTCCCATAATACCACAAAATATATAAGCCAACTGAGTGTTGTGAACTCAAAAGGAAAATTAGGAAGAGCACAGCTAGAAGGAGAGGCGTCCTCGGTTGCTAACTGAGCGGAGTTTTACTCCTTGTGGGTTCGACTCCCACCTCTTCCGTCCTAGAACGATGAAAATAGGGACAAGTTGCCTAGCTTGACTTGTTTCAATACAAACCCTCATCACCCCAATTCGTTCTATAACCTTATTACATCACCACCACAAAAGCAAAAAGGTAGTGGGATGGAAAAGATAAAAACGGGTGCTAAATAAAAATCACCTTAAAGCAGTAGAGTAGACACTAGACTAGTGGATTGAAAATATTGTAAACACAAAATCGCTTAACTCTAGAACCAGGACATATTATCGTGAGCCTAACCCTGAAAGGCTGAGTACTGAAAATGTGTCATAATAGCAGAGTACATAAGTGAGATAAATCAGTACTAGTGCATATACTAAGACCGTAAATAATCATCACTATACAAACACTCAGGTACGATCTGAGTTCACTCACGTGGAAGGCGAGGGTAATAACCAATTATACTATGCTTGTGAGCCAAAGATTATTATTATATCTATTTTGAGGGCAAAAACATAAACACAAACAACGGCTAACCTAGCCAAAAATATCTGAACATGAGGAGTATTTATTCTCTTATTAGACTACAAGACTAATCATGAATTATCGTAGATGAGGGGAGTACAAATAGTAATATTTTTGACAGAATGAGTTTCTTATGGTTTGTTTCTATGATCCCCACCAATAAACCATTGCATAAAGTAGTAGCCATACGGCATCTACAAAATGCCAGTAGAGAATAGATGCTTCGAATCCCATATGATGTGCTGATGTTAGATGGTAAAGAGTTAGACGGAATAGGCCTACGGCAATAAAGATTGTACCGATAATAACATGAAAACCATGGAAACCTGTACTGAAGTAGAAGCAAGTACCAAAAGCTCCATCCGGCATACTAAAGCCTGCTTGTTCATATTCGAATCCCTGTAGAGCAGTAAAGAAAATTGCCAGTACTACTGTGAGAATTGTACCAAGGAGAGCAGGGCCACGAGCCTTATGAAAAAGAGCGTGGTGTGCATAAGTTACGGTAGCACCGCTTGAAACGAGAAGAATAGTGTTAAGGAGTGGTACAGTTATAGGGCTTAGTGGTATAACACCAACAGGAGGCCATTGAGATCCGAGTTCAACAGTAGGACTTATAGAACTCCAGGCGTAAGCCCAAAAAATACTTAGAAAGAAGAAAATCTCAGTTACAATGAATAGTGATACACCCATCGAAAGTCCTCGTTGTACAATTTTTGTGTGTATTCCTAGAAGTGTACCTTCTGTTGTTACATCCCGAAACCACAGCACAAATACTGTTGTTGTTGTGGCAAAACCTAGTGCAAGTAGTGTACCACCGTGGCTAATATTGTTGAACCAAAGGACAGCTGAGCTAAGTATAGCTAGAACGGAATTAGCAGTTAGAATAGGCCAAGGTGAATTCGCAGTAAGATGATGAGGATGAAATTGAGTTGATGCTTGTAGCATTCGAAAAGCTTGTTCAGTTAGCTTTGGAACTATTGATGTATTCGAGACATGTGGTGACATGAGTAAAGTCTTTTAAAAACGTAATACGGCAGTCATTAAGATGATCGTTGCCAGATTGAATTAGAAGAAGGCGAACCTAATCGCTCCTTTAGTTCCATTTATTATTTCTATTCCTGTCAACCCTTAAATTGAATAACTGCAGATGACACCAATAATAGTAAGTTTATAGCACTACTAACATATCTAATCTACAGTGGGAAAGATTTCAATAGACGCGTAAGGGCGTAGTAATATCAGTAATATTTAGTGTGAGAAAGCATAAAACTCATTCAGTAAAAAGGATAATAAGATAAAACGCGGTATGTAGACTACACACAAAAAGCATAATATAGACGCCTAGAATCTAGGCGTACTTTAAGAGGATACAAACTCGTCCCTAAAAAGCATAACAAGGTCAATAGCCTACGAATAGATATAAATGACAGAATCATATCTAATTTTGTGTTGTCAATTGCCTCGTAGTACGAATAGATTTGATTTAAATGACAGAATCTTAGAATATCTATTTTTAATTGCCTCGTAGTACGAATAGATTTGATTTAAATGACAGTATCTTATATATTTTTGTGTTGTTTCGTAGTACAAATGACAGAATCTTAGAATATCTATTTTTAATTGCCTCGTAGTACGAATAGATTTAAATGACTGATATCTTAGAATATCTATTTTTGTGTTGTCTCAAATAACAGAATCTTAGAATATCTATAGAATCTTAGATTATCTATTTTTGTGTTGTTGAGTATATATTTGTTATAGGTTGTAAATATATTATGGTTGTGTTATTGAATAAAATATCACAATAGATAGTATTATCTTTTGTTACTACAGAATAAATAATACTTTACCTGAACTTTGATAAATTAGTAAATATAGCTTACAACATTAAACTTATGGATAATTTGCTTTTGATTACATTATAAGGTTATCAAATCAGTATTTGATAGTAAAGCAATATTGAGATGGTTAAGACGATAAGATTCTGAGTAAATGATAAATAAGTTAATATGATATAAATAAGTAGACACAATAAAACTACAAATATTAATAAAACTACAAATATTCGTGCTATAGAGTTATACAGGTAAAACACAAGATAAGTGTGATCTAGTAAATATAACAAAACAGTAATTATAGAGTAGAGAAGAAACAATAAGGGCAAAAACTAATATAAGGTAGATAGCAGAAATGTGATAAGAAACCTTAAGAAAATAGCATACAGTTAAACTTGTTAACACTATAGTGAATATATCACATACGAAGAGTTGCGTAATTTGTTACGAGTTCAGACAGGCTTATTATCGGGTCAGAATATGAGCAAGAACAAGAGCCTAGCATGCCACAAGGACCAATATAATTGACAGGTTTGAGTATTATGTCAGTCATAGATTAGCTGATATTCATACCAGCATCCAGATTATGCTTGTAACTTATAGATGAGTGAGATAGACTGAATAGTATTATTTTGATAGGTGTTGTACGTAGCTGTACGAAAGTGAAAGTACTAACGCCTTACTTAGGTTTAACTCGGATAATGTCTAGATAGGAAAAAGATAGGCGAATTGATGATACAGGCGGTTATATAAGTTCACAGTTCTATTGATGTAAGTCTTATGGTTAAGTTTATTGATTACAGCATAAACACCGGTAACACGTTTTTTCCACAGCATTCTTTTTCCCTAATTCTTGTATTCGGCTATTAATTTAGGGTGGAAGGCAAATTTGTGTGGGGAATATAATCAAATCAATAAGAAGAACTAATGTATTTGTTTATGAGTAGAGAACTAGGAATGAAACCATAAGGGCAAAAAGTCCCGTTGCTTCAGCAAGGGCGAACCCTAGAATAGCGTAAGTAAAGAGTTGTCCTCGTTGTGATGGGTTCCGGGCAACAGCATTGATCAGAGACCCGAAAATTGTACCGATACCTGTTCCCGCTCCAATAAGACCGATAGCGGCTAGACCAGCACCAATGAACTTAGCAGCAGCCATAAAGTTGTCGTGTTTATTATACATCTCACCTTAGAAACAAATAAGACTGAGGTGGAAAGAAATCACATTAGAATAAAATTACTGACATTCTATTAGGGGCCAGGTCTAAACTATCTGAAATTACTCTAACGGATAATAGCGGATGCGGGGTTAAAGCAAGAATGAAGGAAAACTCGGGATTAGGATAAATAAACCAAATATAATCGCAGTGGATTAAAGCATATTCGTAGTGTCAAGTAAGAAATAAGATAATAAGTGAAATGACAGTAGCAATACCAGTTATCACATAAAAATAAAGAATATTATAAGCTAGTGATATATGTATCATGTGATTAGATAAGAATATTATAAGACCTTAAAGCTAGAAAGTTTAGCGAGCTAAAGGTGTCTAAACAGTTAATAGACTTTAAAGATACAACACATTACAAACGAGATAAGTCTTTTGTATACTGAGTAATATCTAGCTGTAACCTTATTAATATCATACTTGTCCGTCATTTCGTCTTTTCGTGATAACTGTTAATTATAGTTTAGGCACCGAAAGGACTGTAACACTTTCCTCCTGATAATACTGTCAACGAAGTGCACTCCTCTCTAAACCCTCATAAACCCTCATAAACCCTCATAAACCCCCAGTGTAAGGAAAAATCGTGGTTTTAAGGGATAAAACACTGTCGTCAGTCGAAAGAATGGTAGATATATTATTATTAGGTGATAGTAAGTAACTGTAACTTGAAATAATGTTAAATGATCTTCTATAATCTCACGATGATAGCTTTATGTTAGAATTAACACTACTTAAGTGGTTGAATCTTTAAGATTATATTCTTATATTGTTATTCTTTAGACTTAAATCTTAAGATAAAAAACACCTCATCTTATTAAGTGGTATGAGTTATTAGTCTTATTCTGTCATTTTTGTCGTAGTTGATTATTAAGTGGTATGAGTTATTAGTCTTATTCTGTCATTTTTGTCGTAGTTGATTCTTAGTTTTGTATTACACCCTAATACTCGTAATTGATTACTCAATATTCCTATCTGTCCTTAGCTTATCTTTTCGTATCTTTTCCTTTATTTAAAACTCATTAAAATATAGAAATCTATATACTTTTGTTTTGTAGACTAATGATAATATAATTATTGAATTTGTACTGAACCTTAATAATGGAATAGTTATAATACTTAATGATTAATCTAGGTTGACTTTAATCAGTTATCTAAGATTAGTAAACGATTTAATCTAAAGGATTTAATCTAAACGATTTAATATAAACGATTTAATATAAGATGGGGGCAGGGAATTGACTGCTTAAACATCCTTGTTATTTATATGTTTATTTTTTAGTAATGAGATGTATCATATAGTTTTGTGTTTTATTTTAGTGTAGTTCAATAGCATCACGAATATAGCTGCTGGTTAGAACTGTAAACACATAGGCTTGAATGAAAGACACTGCAATTTCTAGTCCGATAAGTGCTACAAACACCGCAAATGGAATAAGAGTAAATACTGCCGTCACAATGCCGGCTGAAAACAGTTGTCCTAGGAAAGTAGAGAGAATCTTTAGAAGTGTGTGACCTGCTACCATATTAGCCCATAGACGTGTACCTAGTGATACTGCCCGTGCAAGATAACTGATAAGTTCAATAAGAACAAGAGCCGGAACCAGAGCAAATGGTGTACCAGAAGGCACGAAGAAAGCGAAGAAATGAAGGCCATGAATAGACATACCGAGAGCAGTAACAGCAAAAAAGACGAGTATAGAAAGGCCGATGGCAGTAATAACACTAGTAGTAATAGTATAGGCATAAGGTACGTTACCGTTAAGATTACCAATTAGAATTAGCCAAAAAAGAGCAGTGATGAAAGGTGTGTAAATTTCATTATTTGAGCCAGTTTGATCACGAACAATATTGAGTACAGTAGTATAAGTGGTTTCAAGAGCAATACTCCAACGGCTAGGTACCAGGCGGTGAGCATTATTACCTAGAACATGTATTCCTAGGACAAAAACGACAGTAATGATAGCGTAAAGACCGAGATTAGTCAGAGCAAGAACAAAATTACCCAGTACAGGAGCAGTAATTGATACAAGAGGTGTTACCTCGAATTGTTCGAGTGGGGATGATAGCATAGTCATGTGAATTAAATTAATGATTTGAACTGTTGATTGGCTTAAAGGCCCAGCATGCTAAAACAGCTGGGTGTTCGACTGAGAGGTCGTAAGAAGCCAGAAGGGGATTAGGTTATTCATTTTCTATCGGCCCCAGGTTCCCCTAGGACCACCTTGGTTCGACTTCGTGCCCACAAAACTCGACGAGTGGCATGAATTTAAGCAAAATAGGTTACCAAATGGTTACTTTCTTATCCTAAACATCAAAGATTAGTGAACTTAATGTGTCAGTTATTAAGTAATTAGGTGCAAATCATCTAATAACAGTATTCAATTTAAGATATCTTAAATAAAGGTTCTATTAAGAGTTACTGCTTTACTTTGCTATTTTGTATAAGATTCTGCTTTATCGTTAGAGCATTGAGCGCCCGTGACGAGCGGTTAGTACCTCCGTGGGGCTTTATTCGCCGTACCGTTGTGATGCACGACTACTCGGAACTCCTGCTTCACGTGGGCGAGTTGCAGCCCACGATTCGAGCGGACGGCGGTTGGTGTTTAGCTCCGCTTTACAACATTGCATCACGTTGTAGCCATCCTCGTGGCACGCCTGTAGCCCATGTCATAAGGGCCATGCCGGCTTGTCATGCTCCCCCAACACTTATTTCGTATAGAGATAAGGCCATGAGATAATGAACACACGGTGGGGTTTGCGCTAGTTAGATGGACTTAACCGTATACCTCACAAGCACTAGCTGACGACAGCCATGCAGCACCTGTAATCATAATATTCATACAAAATAAGTAGATATGATTATTCAAGACATGGTAAGGTGTTACGCGTAGTGGCGGGTTGGACAGCATGCCCCGCTTCCGTTTGCCCACAGACGGTCTCGTCGTTTGCGTGTCGGCCTTGCGGCTGTACCATGCAGGCGGCAGGCTCAAAGCGTTAGCGGCGGTCTCCATAAATATATTCCTCTTAATTACAGTTTCCATATTAACCGGAGTTATTACAAAGACCGGGCCTGCATCGTTTACGGTCTGGAGTACGCCGGTCTCTAATCGGCTTCCCTGCCCAGACTGTCGTACCTCACCGTCAGTATTTATCTGGCAAGGTGCCTTCGCCCTTGGCCCGCTCCACAGGTTCATAGGATTTCAGCCCTTATCTGTGTGTGGGTCTTGCCTCGATAAAACTCAAGTGCTAATTTCTTATGGAAAACACAGGCTGCGCACGCTATACGCCTATTTACGATTCCGATGGGTGGCCCTTACCGTATTACCGCGACTGCTGGCACGGTATTTGGACAGAACTATAAGCATCTTATTCACTCATTATGCAAATAAGGCTTTCGAATTAGGCTATGCCTTCATTCGACTCCAGGTCGCTGGTTCACGCTTTTGCGCATTGACCAAGATCCTCCACTGCTGTACGCTCCTAAGCGTACTGGCTTACTTCCTAGCCAGTGTCGGACTCAAGGCTGTCACCCGTCCTACCTGTCATTGACTGGGAAGGCTGTAACTCTACCCGTAGTCTGCTAGGAGACGAGGAGATCTTTAGGCGATTAATTATCTTTATGTTTATCCTTGATTAGCATAGGACCTTAAGGTACCTTACTCATCTATCCTGACCGGTGCGCCACAACGCTTAACGTTGTCGACTTGCATGTGTTAAACACCTGGAGACCCATCCGGGGGCGCCACGACGAAACGCTTGCTTGGTTTCTCCTATCATCTGAGAAACTTGGGCGGACTGAATGTCCGCTTTATCTTGTGCTACTTTAGCTACGGTTCGTGTACGAATGTACTCTTTTAGTCACCACTCACATATCTACCCCCCTCACGTGTCAACTGAGTTCAGCACTAGTTATTATAGCCAGTAAGCATCACAGAAGGGCAAAACTATTGTAAAATAGGGTGAAAAGGTTACAATATTAGGTTGTGTGTAATGGTTAAATACACATGGCTAAGTTATAGGCAATTTGATTACAGCCAATATTATAGCAGACCCATTATATGGCCTTAGGGTCCGGCTTAATTGAACTAAGTCAGCTTATTGAAATAATTTATCATCGTCCGCTGGCTATACTCGACAAATGCAAAGGATATCGGTACACTTTATCTGATTTATGCTATTCTAACTGGTCTTATAGGTACCGCTTTCAGTATGCTTATTCGACTTGAACTATCGGCCCCAGGAAGTCAATATCTAGCCGGAGATCATCAACTCTATAATGTGATTGCAACATCACATGGTATTATTATGATTTACTTTATGGTAGTACCATCAATGGCCGGTTTTGGTAACTACATTGCCCCTGTTCTCGTGGGAGCCCCAGATAAAAACCCAAATAATCAAATCAACGTGCACTAGGCTAACTGATAATATCGAAGTAAACCGTATTAAACATCAACAATCCAAGTAAAATCACTGTCAATAACCTTCAATAGTTATCCCTTGTAATAAGGTGTAAAATACTGCCGTATCACCATCAACAATATTGATAAACTTAAATGACAGGCCGTATCACCATCAACTATATTGATATACTTAAATGACTGGTTGTTTCTATATTGATATACTTAAATGACTGGTTGTTTCTATATTGATATACTTAAATGACTGGCCGTTTCTATATTGATATACTTAAATCCCGTTTCTATATTGATATACTTTTTGATATACTTAAATGACTTCTCCTTCAACATATACTTACTAATATAATACACATCAATATAACAATCCTACCTAGACACTCTTATTGAATTCGTGTTTGACATTCTAGATTTATATCATCTTATAAATTATGGTTAACTCTATGGTTTCTTTAATGCTGATAGTTGTTGCTTAAATACGCTATATGACTGCTGATGGAAACAATTAGATTCGTGTCTAAGGTGCTTGTAATGGGTGGTTCATACGTTTACTATAATATCAGAAGTTTTTAAGATTAATCTTAATATATCTCATCAATATGGACTAATACCTTAATTGATATAGTATGACATCTCTAAACATTCTTCTCGCTTATCTTAACCTTCTCTACTGCTGTAATAGAGTATAGATATAAAGACTTATGTGGTATGCTAAGCTAAATATACTTCACAGTAACTGGACGTACTAAGTTAAATGTCCTGATGTGGTAAAACATATCTTGCATAGGAATATCTACGAGAAAGCTTATATATCATTAAGTCACTCGTAACATAATTTGTAAAGCATGTTCAACGGCTATATTTCCTAAACCTAATTAAGGTTATAATATAGTCTGACCGTTACTGTAAAGCAATGAAGTTTATTTAGCGATTACAAAAATGATGGCTTTTCCACGGCTCAACAATGTAAGTTTCTGGCTACTACCCCCAGCCATTTGTCTACTCCTAGCTAGTATCTTTGTCGAGCAAGGTATGGGTTCAGGATGGACTATGTATATGCCTCTTACTGGTGTGCAAAGCCATAGCGGAGGATCAGTAGATCTCGCCGTATTTAGCCTACACCTATCGGGAATTTCCTCCATGCTGGGAGCTATGAATCTAATTACAACTATTGTAAATATGCGAGCACCTGGAATAACTATGCATCGTCTACCACTATTTGTATGGGCTATGCTAGCACAAAGTGTGATTATTATTCTATGTATTCCTGTACTAGCTGGTACTCAAAAAAGCGCCAGTAAATCATTTGGTCAAATGCTGGAAACACTATTATTCGTAGTTAATCAGCAGGTTATTAAGATAAATAATGACTTCAACGATAATACATCAAAAACATCAGTCTCTTATTCTAAGCTATCAGGTATAAAATCATATCATACCAAAAACAATAAAACCTCAAGTAAACATTAATTATCATATTAAGGATCTTCCACTTGCACAATATATTCTTTCAGTTAGAGGCCACGGTTCTATTTCAATATTATTGTATCTATTGTATCATGTCAGAACACAGTCTAAATAGCCTTATTGTTGTAACTAACATAATTAATTTGACCTTATCATGTCTTTGACAGTCTAAATAGCCTTATAGTTGTAACTAAGATAATTAATATGACCGTATCCTTAACATAATTGACAGTCTAATTAGCCTTATAGTTGTAACTAACATAATTAATGGTTATATTCGAGATGTTTTAAGCTTATTTAAATTATTTATTATCGTGTGACGGGTTACTGATAAATCATTCAATATATAAATTAGTCTAATTGCTAAGTATTCACGAATAACAGTGAGTTTATAAATAGTACAATTTAGTATACTGACAATAATCGCCCTATTTCTGAAGGTTATTTCTGAAGGTTTCAGTAGAACAAATCTGTTTATCTACTCTATCACAGTATAAGGTGATAGTCTAGTTAGTGTTAATATTCTATAAAAATATCATGATATAAAATATAGATAGTAGCCAAATCCATGATAATAAATACAAAACAGGTAAACTGTGAAAATAATGTATTTCACATAAGAATAATCTAATAATATCTTTAAATTTAAATCACCAGAATAAGTAGATAATCTTAATATTGTATCTTAATTTACATGAAAATGTTAAATGAATTAGCTTTATTCTATAAAACATAATGGCACTAACGATGATTCTTACTGATCGTAACTTCAACACTGCCTTCTATGATGCTGCTGGTGGTGGTGATCCGGTTCTATACCAACATCTGTTCTGGTTCTTTGGTCAAATTTGGCCCTTTATGAATCCGTTCATAACGCATTGCGCTATTTGCTGGAACGGTTCCGAAGCCTACCTCATTACTATGTGCATAAGTGGCGTTAGTATTAGTTTTAACCCCCGTCATAGTCAAAATATGAAAAACGCACTGGGAGCCCAATCAGCAGGAAACCAACGACCGCCACGACGTCAAGTGTCGAGTCTAGTAGGATCCTCAGAGACTACACGCGCAACGCGTTCCACGTCTAATTCTATACCTAGTTTTAAGTTCTGCCAATGGGTGGCAGGACTTATTGATGGAGATGGTTGTTTCCTTGTAAGTAAGGCTGGTTATATTTCTTGTGAAATTACAATAGGTTCTAACGACCTACACTGTCTTCGTATACTACAAAACGCATTTGGTGGTTCAATTAAGCCTCGTTCTGGTGCAAAGGCACTACGTTGGCGTCTTCATAACCGACAAGGAATAATAGTACTTATTAATTGCGTTAATGGCCATATTCGAGATTCTGCACGTCTGCTTCAGCTACATCGAGTATGTCAACTACTGAATATTGAATCAAAGACAGCCTCAACTCATATGGATACAACGAACGCCTGGTTCGCTGGTTTCTTTGACGCTGATGGTACAGTAACGCTGAATACTACAACTCTACAACTAACCATCAGCGTTACAAACAAGCTTATTATGGACGTGCTTCCTTACAAGGATACTTTTGGTGGATATATTTATTTCGACAGTGCACAAAACGGTTATTACAAGTGGACAGTTCAAACTCGTGCGGATATTCTACGTATGCTAAGCTACTTTAAGCTATGTTCTCCTCGCAGTTTTAAGTCACGACGAATTCTGCAAGTTAACCGTTATTATGCACTACAGGATCTGCGAGCTCATGTTCCAACTTCGATCCATCACTCAACCTGGCTACGGTTTCTAGAAAAGTGGAACGCGAAGATATAGTCCGTTTATTTACTTAAAATAAATGCATCCAGAAGTCTACCTTATGGTTCTACCAGGTTTTGGTATTATTAGCCATGTTGTTAGCACATTCTCAGGTAAGCCAGTTTTTGGTTACCTTGGTATGGTTTATGCTCTAGCTTCAATTGGTGTACTAGGTTTTATCGTTTGGAGTCAATATTCGATGTCTCTCCTTAACTGTAAAGTAATGGTAACAAATATCGCTATATGCTGGAACAATCAAGAGCTTATCAATACGTTATCACGTGCTAAGTTATATTCAATCAGCAGGAAATCTAGATACTCTTCGAAGTTTAACGAATTCCTCAGAGACTACACGCGAAACATCTTTCGATATTACAATTTTAAACATGTGCAACTGTCCTCACAACGCTCACTTAATATATAGCCTTAGCTGAAGGTGACAAAAATATCCTAGGGTCACTAATTCAGGCGCTATCTTGTACTCTAGAGTAGACATCTGAAAATACTATCGTTTCATTGTCTTGTGAGTTCTAGCTTATTTTACAAGCAGGGTTACTCTCAACTTATTACCACATCCCTTAGACGCTTAAGGTTAATTTAATTTCAAAGTCCTATCACGTGCTAACGCAGCGCTACGATATTGAGTTATAGTACGATTTCTACTTTAGAACAAACACTCTAAACCTTACACTAACATAGTCTAGTGTAACGAAATCTCAACTATAATATTAGCTAAGCAACATCAGATGGCCTTTAAGCTATTTGAGTGATATCTAACCAAGTGAATGTACTGAGACATAAATGACAGGGTCAGTAATGATATCTAACCTAGTGAATGCTATCAATACTGAGACATATAACTGTACTGAGACATATAACTGTAGTGAGACATAAATGACAGGGTCAGTAATGGTCGAATGATGAAGATATAGTCCGAGACCGGTTGTGAATCCGGTGTGGATGTTTTTAGTAGACATAAACCACTTGCATCACATATATGCAGTAGGACTTGATGTTGATACACGAGCTTACTTTACAGCAGCTAGTATGATTATTGCTGTTCCTACTGGAATCAAGGTATTTTCATGGCTCGGTACTGCTTACGGTGGATCAGTACGACTAACCGCCCCTATGCTGTTTGCTCTAGGTTTCATCGGTCTCTTCACAATTGGAGGGCTAACTGGTGTAATTCTAGCAAACGCTAGTCTAGATGTTACATTCCACGATACGTACTACGTAGTCGCGCATTTCCATTACGTCCTCTCTATGGGAGCAGTATTCAGTATTTACGCAGGACTTTACTACTGGCTACCTAAGATCGTAGGACGAACTTACAACGAAGATCTAGCTTGTGCTCATTTCTGGACGCTATTCATTGGTGTTAACACAACATTCATGCCCCAACACTTTCTAGGGCTACAGGGTGAACTAAATCCTGAAATTATCACACTTTACATGTTTGTAGCTTATCTTGGCCCTATTCGTCTATTGCTATAGCTTACTATTTTCGTCATCGCTTTCAGTAATATTATGATTTCATGCCTCACGACAGTAGTATATCTGTGAATTAATCTTATTACTCGCTATATTGCCTGTGTTCATTATATTAGTATTCTTGTAGTCACAAACAATACAATAGTCGTGAACAGTTCTATCTTACTTTCTGTCGTTTCAATGGTACTTGTTATCTACCTTACAACCACTTACTACCATCTGATTGAAGCTTTCAAGCTAGTACGGCATAATGTTGTATATCCCTTGTACCATTGCCCTTATTCGCCTTTCTCAATATATCGCGTAATTTAAACCCCAAAAAGTGTTGTTTGATACACGAGCTAAGCTTATAAAGCTTGTTTATGTTGTCTCAGTAGCACAGTAACTCACTTTATTATAAACTACGCTAGTTCAGAAGAAATACAGTAGATAACATAGACAAAATGAAGGTATGATAATACTTAAAGTATAACTGCCCTTAATATTAATATAGCTAAGATATCTTAAGTAAAGATCACTAGCAACCATAAACAAATCACTAAATATAGTTATGTTATGGCTCAACGACTAAAAATAATAAAGGTGTTCAACCTATGACATAGTCTCGTCCTCGACGTGAGTCGTGGTCTTATATCTAATCTTACTAAATATCCAAAACTTGTGGTTTATGGAATAGAGAAGATGTGAGAGTTAAGAATATCGATGCCTCGCCGTATTCCGGATTACGCTGATGCCTTTGAAGGCTGGAACTATATCAGTTCTGTAGGTAGTCTAATTAGCGTAACTGCTACAGCGCTCTTCCTGTATGTCATATACGACATGCTGGTTACTCAGCCTGTAACAGTAGGAAACACATGGGCTCAACCAGCCTATTTCGTTGACAGTCCGTCATTCGAACAAGGAACGCAACACAGCACAACACTAGAATGGGTACTACCAGCACCAACACCGCTACATGCCTATTCAATGATTCCAGCCCAATCGTAGGTAAAAAACCAGTTTAATCGTAGGTTAACGATATAATAAAAACCTTAGTATCTCGTATCACTATACAACTTGTTTAGTCTAAATACAAACATTACTTTATATTCCCCCTTTTCTTACACCTGTCCTATAGGCTTTTAACTTGGATTCAATTGACAGTTTTCACAACTATGCCTCAACTGCTACCTTATTACTTTGTGAACCAATTTACATGGACCCTTGCCGCCCTTTTCATTATCGCTTGGGTTATATCTATTTATGTGCTACCTAATCTAGTATACATATTCACAATTTGAGTATACATGACTAAGCTCTAGATCAATGTATTTCTAATTTAATATTTCCTTACGTTACACAATGAATATTCCTCTGTGACCCCTAAAGGCGTGGTTATGGAGATTGAGTGTACTAATCAGTATACAAAGTAAGAGTGGATGTTATGGAGAATAAGGTATATAGGGGTTCGACTAATGGTTAGGTCAGCGTTCTTACGCTATGCTAGTGGCAGTTCAACTCTACCATCTCTAACTGTCCCGTGACAAAAGCAATATAATAAAGTATCACAAGGTAACAATAACGTAATCATTCAAACTCTCTAATTATAGTCAAATTTTACCTAAGGAGCTAAGTACCACCAGGCCATTAATCAGTCAAAAGTATTATTAATCAGTCAAAAGTATTATTAATCAGTCAATAGTTTAGTTTTATTAATCAGTCAATAGTTTTGTTTTATTAATCAGTCAATAGTTTTATTAATCAGTCAATAAATCACTCTATAGTTTTATTAATCAGTCTATAGTTTTATGCCTTACTGTTGGTTAGGTTTATATCATAATATCGTATTTGAGGTATCTAGCTTAGATGAAAAATGATGTTTTTATACTGTGTTTGTGTTGTTTTGTTTTATTTTGTTTTTGCGCGGGTTTTATACCTTGGATTTTGCCTACACTGTTCAATTTAGATTGAATCGTTAATCTTATACACTAGTGAATCCTTGGATTATTGAGTTGATTTGATGTAGGCTATGGCATGTTTCCTATGAATTCTCTCAACCTATTTACCCTAAATATCCTACATTGTGACACTCCCGAACCTTGGCTTATAGGTTTTCAAGACGGTGCTAGTCCAGCATTTGAAGGTATGACAGAACTCCATGATGCTATCTTTTTCTATCTTATCGTTATTGGTATTGGCGTTAGTTGGTTTATTGGTTCTGTTGTTATAACCTTCCGTGATATTCGTTCACCTCTAACCCATAAGTACTATAACCACGGTACACTTGTAGAACTTATTTGGACAGTAAGCCCAGCTCTAGTGCTTGTAGCAATTGCATTTCCAAGTTTCAAGCTACTTTACCTTATGGATAAAATATCTACTCTAATGTTTCTAGATAAATGATAATTATATTGTGCTACATTCAAATAATATTGCTATTATACTTTAAGGCATTGTTAACATAAATAACTATGGATCCCTGAACAGATTCATTTTCGGTTAAATTCATATTTCATCAGACTACTAAGTATATATTTGTGATATTTAGCTTTATATTTAGACTAGCACTTGACATATTTTCTTAAGCTTGGCTAACATTAAAACACACTATGTACAATCAGGAACACCTGTCAATTACCTAGCCGTGTATTAACCCATTTCAACTATATTTAATATATTGGAAAGTGAATAGACTATAAAGAATAAGCAAATATTCTCTTGCATTATGTGATCATTAACTCAATATGTATTGAGATTCTACTGTATTTAACCTTCCTGGCTTGTAATCAAGTTACGCTAGTGTTTATAAGTATTTCAATCATACAAATATTTTTACCTAATTTGATGTTTATCTACTAGCTATACTATACTATACTATACTATACTATACTATACTAAACTATACTATACTATACTATAACACCCACTCCTAATAACAATTTGACCACCCCTGGCTAGCCTCAGTGAAGTAAGATAACAACCGGCCATCTAACACAAGTCTATCAAATAAGAATCTAGCAAGATCAACAAGCATTAGTAGAGAATCGTCCCGTTAAATGATAACATTTAACAGCTAACGTTACTATATGCTGGAACATTTCTTTTCGTACCAGTTCATAACCAAATTGATTGATATTTATCCACATTAGGTCACACTTAAATGACAGAATTAAGATATGACAATCACACTTAAATGACAGAATTAAGATATGACAGGACAACCAGCAGGGAAAACTAACCCTCAGAGACTTTACGTAACGATTTCTTACTTAGGAATATGATAAAGTCCAGATACGTATTTAATGTATCGATTAAAGGAAGTTATTTCACCATCTATGACAATTAAGGCTGTTGGACACCAATGGTATTGGAGTTACGAGCTTAGTGATTTTCTCGACGCGGAAGGAAATGCGATTGAGTACGACAGTTACATGATTCCAGAAACCGATATTGAAGATGGTCAACTTTGACTTCTAGAAGTTGATAATCGTGTTCTTATCCCCGTTGATACTCATGTACGTTTTGTCGTAACGGGCGCTGATGTAATTCATGACTTTGCTGTGCCATCACTAGGTCTAAAGATTGATTGTTGCCCTGGCCGTCTTAATCAAACATCTGTACTAGCACAACGAGAAGGTGTCTTTTACGGTCAATGCTCCGAGCTAAATAAACAAGGCTCGTTTTAATGGTCGTATTGCTTGAATACCGTATGTTAACGGTGATAAGCAGCATACTTATTATATGCTTCACGGTTAGTTTAGGCTTAATTAGCCTCGTGAGACTATGTCGTTATGCGATAAGATCTAGCCTTAGCAGAATTGAAAAAACCTGGAGTTATAATACTCAGTAATAACCCAGTAGTAATCTAAGTTATATAGGTTATGATGAATGAATAGAAAAATCATATCTGATTAGTATGCTATAAGACGTAACTGTAGTGTTGAGATAACAAGTAAGTTTCAGATACATCAGCTTCTATCTATATCTATTATATGCTTAACCCGTATAGATATATTTTGATCAATCTTCATATTTCTTAGAGTATTCAGTAGGCAATATAGGTATAGTTTTATATAAGGAAAGCAAATAATTTGTAACAGCTCAACATTCAGTGAACCATGTGGAATATATCAAAAACCTGTCAAAAGTATTGGACCTATTGGCTCGAATCTTGAGTTTAATAACTGGCTATACTCATGGGTTAGTCCTCAATACAAAATAGTATAAAAACTGCAACTAATATTTATATATGAGTATTTACTCTATTGTTTTCTAATACTACTAATCGAAGAATTTAGATTTGACTAATCGAAGTATTTGTGTTTACTGCCTTGTCTTTAGTTAGATATTACGTTTCCTGTTAACTGAGTTTTGTATATTTTCAGTCCTGTTAGTACATAAACCTTCAATCTACCATCTCTAAATGAGGGGTTGTTATCTAGGGTTGTTATCTACCATCTAGGGGTTGTTATCTGGGGTTGTTATCTACTATCTCTAAATGAGGGGTTGTTATCTGGGGTTGTTATCTGTACAGGTTAATACAAGGCCGATAAATTTGTATAGATTCACCTTATTCGAAAATATACAATGGTTTTAATGCTGTAATAGCTATAGATATCCATTCACTATATCACCTTAGGTAGCTTATAATACAGATAACCAGCACATAGCAACTAATCTATGGTACGCGTGTGGATATGAAGATACTAATAAAATTACGCGTTATATTAATAAGCGGTTTATTAAGCATGTATTTCATGGAATTGTTATACTTGTTTTCTTTATTCTACATTCTTAGATTAGTCAACTGGCATATTTATTGAGTATTATTCAATAGTTGATAGCAATATTGATCTAAGTCATAACGCATAAAAATCGTTTCAATCGTAATGTATCTAAGCATAATTATAGTGTTTCAACTAAGTAGTTAACCTTAACATCATAAAAATCATTTTTCTATTCCACTACACCATATAACCCATGAAGGGTTTACATCTGTTGTGGTATTTACCATGGTTTCATGCCTATTGTTGTAGAAGCTGTTGGTATTGATAAGTATCTTGTGTGGCTAGACTCACAAACCTAGCATATTTTTGACAGTTGTATCTTACATATCATAAACCTTTGCCCTCCCACACCCACAACTCTGTTGTGTCTTCTGAGTAAAAACTAAAAACAGACCAGTATCTATTCACCCCGTTTTCCGATAACCCTATTTCTAACATATACTTTGGTTAGTGTGCTATCACTGTTATTCCATTTTGTGAGTCTTGTCTTCACCTGTGTAGTTTTTAATTATACTATTTTATGCTAACTGTTCTCTATAGCCTTATTGAGGTAATTATTGTTATAGTCCCTGTGCTTCTTGCTGTAGCTTTTATAACTATTATTGAACGTAAGGTTCTAGCTGCTATACAATGATGAGTAGGACCTAATACAGTAGGAGTATATGGTATTCTGCAACCGTTAAAGCGAGCGGCTATTCGCTGATAACAGTAATAATAGAAAACAGAACTCTATGCTGGAAACTACTTTGAAAATTCTATTTAACTCAGGTTAAGTAATAATTAATATTTCTATTAAGTAATATCAGCAGGTTATATATAATCCTCAACGATCACATGTTCTGCTTACTTACAAGTATGATGATATGATCTATAAAAATATGCATTACTTTTATTTACTCTCTTTATTATATTCTATTGTTACTACTAATCTCTATCAACACATTCATCAAATCATGTCCTGGTCTTATATTGAACGATTTAAGAATATTATCTCAATTGACATAGCCTCAAGACATTGAAGAATATTAGTAATATTTATAAGATTAGTTTCTTACCCATTCGAATATTTACTTATTATGACACTAGTTTAGATAACGTTTCAACTATTATTATTATAATGGTGGTTAACATTCTAAGGGTCAAATATTTCAATATTGATTGTTTACTGTGCTAATTAATCGAGTAAAATATACAGTATATTTTCTTATGAATTTTAGTATTAATAATTAGACCTTTATACGTTTTAATTCTATTTTATCACTACTTACGCTATAAAATATTACAGATAATCTAACCTGTTTACATGTAACACAATAAGAAATCTAATTAAGTAGTAAGTAATCAGTAAAGGAATAAAAATATAAGTTTATGAAGAAACTAGTTTAATACTGATTTAGAAAGCTAGCTTTTATTCGAACTATTCAAATGACAGTTTGGTAAATTTAGCTATCACATAGTCATCTTAGTTTAAAATTGGAATAAGATATTACACTACATTAAAATAGAATAATCGTTTTTATATTTGTCGCTGACGCCCTTAAGCTTGTTGTTAAGGAAACCGTTGTTCCTGCACAAGCAACACGAAGTCTTTTCTTTATCGCTCCTGTTATTACCCTAATCTTCAGTCTTATTGGATGGGCTGTCATTCCTTTTGGTGCTGGATATGTGCTAGCTGATCTCGAACTTGGAGTTCTTTATACTCTAGCTATTTCCTCAGTAAGTGTTTATGGAGTACTATTTGCTGGATGGTCAGCTAATTCAAAATATGCCTTTCTGGGAAGTATGCGTGCGGCAGCTAGCATGGTATCCTATGAACTAATTCTAAGTTCAGCCGTGCTTACAGTCATTCTGCTCTCAGGAACATTCAATTATATTGGTATCACTGAAGCTCAAGAAGCTGTTTGGTACATTGTACCTCTTCTACCTATTGCTCTACTATTCTTCATTTCAATCCTAGCTGAAACAAATCGTACACCATTTGATCTAGTTGAAGCAGAATCAGAACTTGTAAGTGGATTTATGACTGAACATGCTGGAATAGTTTTCGTATTCTTCTTTCTAGGCGAATATTGTTCTATTGTACTTATAAGTGGTTTTGCTAGCTTCATATTTCTAGGTGGCTATAATATACCTGAACTTGTAGTTAATAATACATTTATTAATCTTCAGGCTATTATTCTAGCTATAAAAACTTGTGTTATTTGCTTTATGTTTGTTTGGATACGTGGTACACTTCCACGAATACGTTGGGATGGTCTAATAATGCTGTGCTGGACAAAACTTCTACCTATGTCAATTGCGTTTATTCTTCTCGTACCTAGCATTCTTGTAAGTTTCGATGTAGCCCCTTATTTATTCCCCTCTACCTCAATTTATCTTTAGAAGGCCTGTGAATAAAGATACTTATTTCTATTTATTTCACACTACAGATCGCATTCTTATAATTTAACTAGACAACTATCGTATAGTCTTATTACATTTTCCTATCTTTACTCTTTTTTAGATTATTGGCCCACACAACAGCATAAAATATTATTGTACTTGAGTGTTCAGTAAATCTAAATCTAATCCACAAACTCTAAGTTAGAATATAAATACTAATTATATTCAGATCAAAGTCTAATCTAGTATCAATTAGCTAATTAAGATAAGAAAACTTGATGTTAAAATATAAAAAGGAATATATATCAATACACAGTGCACAATATATCATTCTAAACATTAAATAACGAGCACAACTTTCTTTACACCAGTCAATTACCTTCAGTATCACCTGAGTAAGCCTTTGAGGAGTCAGAAATATTACCTTCATTATCACCTGAGTAAGCCTTTGAGGAGAGAGATATATTACCTTCATTATCACCTGAGTTGTGGGTGAGGAGAGAGATATATTACCTTCATTATCACCTGAGTTGTGGGTGGGGTGTGGCTGAGGAGTCGAGTTAGAGAAATGAGATGAAATTGACATATTTGTGATGGGCTGTTAGCCTAGTGGTTTAAGGCGTCGTGCTTGAAACACGATCTGGCGTAACGCGTCATCGGGCGTTCGAATCGCTCACAGCCCGAACACACTCACACCTCAAAATATACTATTGTTATTGCAAGAGTGGATGTGGAATGGCTCAAGCTATGGTTGAGGTATGTATCTGTAACGTAGCTTTATTGAATTTTCATTATACTACACTTAAAAAGCTATTAGTTACACCTAATGGTATGATATGATCCGGATAAATTAAATACAGACAACCAAAGGGATTGTCGGGGACGCCTAGCCAGCAGTCATAGAGGGAGGTTATTCAAGCCTAAATTCACATCATTACGTGAACATCCCATAGGAAACTAATAACAAACAACGCCGTGAATTGAACCATCTTAGTAACGGCAGGAAAGGACATCAACCGAGACCTCGGTGGTAGTGGCGAGCGAAGCCGAGCAAGCCAACTCACATGAAAGCTAAAACGTTTAAATCACTAGTTCTAAAACTACTTATTCTTGTCATTAGTGTAAGTAGAATAAGGATCCACAAAGAGGGTAACAATCCCGTAGCTCAAGCATGAGATTTATCGCAAACCTTCTGATTAAACCTGGAGACAAGCAAAGGGGTACCGTCCCCTAGGCTAAGTATGGCTGCTGAGCGATAGTGAAAAGTACCGCGAGGGAAAGGTGAAAAGAGCGCCGTTGGCGAGTGTAAATAGACCCCGAACCGGCAATCCTATGAGCAGTCAAAGCTAGTCTGGATAATTTCGTAACAGTACCAGACGGTGATGGCGTACCTCTTGCATAATGGGTATAAACAACGCCCCATAACACTAGAGAATTTGTGTTTAACTGACTCAAGGCTGTAATGCCGGTGGAGATAACTCTGCTAACGGTGAAGCTCAATCTTTACAATTGACGACACCGTGGGAAGCTAAGCTTAGTGCTAGCACCTGTAACGACTGGCGGCTGATTTGCCGCCATCCGCTGCTTTCCGCAGCGGGAATAAGGTCAGGCCGTTTCCAATGACAATGTTCCACCCCACCACTCAATCACCACAATATCTCTATCCTTACACTATACTAGCGTATTGAGTCTTTATTGTTTCATGCTCTAACCCCTAGTATCCTTGTCTAGTTGTCACCTATCAAACACAATTAATTACTCACAACAGCGTAAAGCTGGGTCCTTACATTTGGCTTCTTTATTTAACACTCTTCCGGTGATTCGATAACTGTCAAACGTGTTTTTAAAGGAGTTTTTATATTGGTCTTGCCGTAGCCTTTCAATATCTTTTTTTATTCTCTCACTGCCTTCACTATCTTTTTTTATTCTATCACTGCCGTAGCCTTTCAATATCTTTTTTATTCTCTCACTGCCGTAGCCTTTCAATATCTTTTTTAGGTAGGACGTATAAAGATCGTACCTGTTATCTATAATCTAGTACTCTCATACTGGTTTATGGACGATAATCACTCCGCTGGACGATACTTTGGTTTCGCTATTGAATGCTTTTGAAGTCTAATAGCTGCTAGTCTAGCTAATTTAGGTCTTGTTTTCCTAGACGGTTATCAATTATGGGTCTAGTCTAGATCTACTCACTTACTATTCAGTTTTCTATACATAAAGCCTATTCCTTAGTTTCCTTAAAGGCCCTATACCATTGAGAATCACCCCTTTTTAATAAGGTATTTTTCTATTCTACCCAATAAACAGTGGATAAGGCAAAACTATTGCCGTGAGGGAGGAAAAAAAGTATTCTATCCAACAAACAGTATTGCCGTGAGGGAGGAAAAAAACAGGTAGAATAGTGAACTGAGATAGAGCTGGAGATCTAAATAAGTATAAGGTGATACACAACACATTAATGAATTACTGTATTTTTATCCAACAAACAGAACAAACAGACTGTACAACAAACAGACTGTACAACAAACAGACTGTATTTGGGTAGGGGGACAAGTGAATAAGGTATTGAGGTATTTGAGTTGTGTGTTAGAATTTTAGTTTTTGACATCCGTAAGGTATAGTCTGATCCAACACGTGAGTGTCGGATAACATAATTGGATCAAGTTAGCCATGTCGGCAAGGTTAAAAGCCCCAGCAAAAGCGATAAGTAGTATTAAATAGTAGTATATAATAAACCTTTAAATATCCTGTTAATCTATGAGAACCATTGTAAAAACGTGGTTATTATGAGGTTACAACGAGTAAAGAAGTCGACATGGCCACACCCGAGACGTGGTGAGCTACCCTTGGCCAGGCTCAAATAGGCCGAACGGGTCGGCGTTGCAGTGCCGTCCGATGAGCTGAGGGTAGGGGTGAAAGGCCTCTCTAACCACGAGCTAGCTGGCTCTCCTCGAAACACGTTTTGGCGTGACCCTTAGCGTTAAGTGTATGGTTGTACAGCACTGGTTGTCGTAGTAGCTTATTAAAATGTTAAACTGATTAGAAGATTAACTGATTAATTTGTTTACACTTATGGGGGGCTTTAGCGCTCTACCTCCGGCCGCTAACCTCGGAAACCTATACACTGTTACCAAGGAGTCAGACCGTGGGCGATAAGGTCAACGGTCGAGACGGAAACAGCCGTCAGCGTAGTTTTAGGTCCCTAAGAAATTGCTCAGTGAATTAAAGGTGGTTATGACCCTTAAACAGCCGTGCTGTGCGCTTGGAAGTAGCGATCTGCTAGTGATGGTGTAACAACCTAGCGGCCTATGGGATCACGGCGCCGACAATACACGGGTCTTAGGCAGTTCACCGTAGCTACGCCTTTTGCAGTAAGACAATAATCTAAATATATCACTCACTAATATTAATAATCTAAACATATCACTTACTAATATCAATAATATAAACATATCTTATATCACTCACTAATATCAATATCAATAATATAAACATATCACTTAAGGTGAGTGGTGATAAACTTTGTATTATCTAGTCAAAAAGGTTATTTATCTTATGTGAGATGTCTTGCTTCGAAATGGGTAGAGGAGCACTCAGCGTGGTTTGAAGGATTGTCTGTGATAATCTGGACATAGCTGAGGAGTGCATGGTCACATGAGTAGCGTAAGCAGGTTATAATACTTGCCGCCTGATGAGGAAGGGTCCCTCAGTAACGTTAAACGACTGAGTTATCAAAACGGTATCTAAGAATATAACAATTCGATGAGAAAAACTCTAAAGTTCTAACATCTTGTTAGGACCAGGAAAAAAGATATTCTTTTATTCGTAGATTTGTCTAAATATAAAAATCTTATAATCGGTCCCAGAACTAATTATATCTATTTTTGGCATCTAAGAAGAAAATGAGTTTCATTAAGATCTAAATCAGTTTTAATAAGACATATTTTTGTCTTAATGTGTTGATTTACCGTGCCCTAAACCGACACAGGTCCTTAAGTGGAGCACACTATGGCGAAGGGGTAAGGCAGCATAAGGAATTCGGCAAACTGCGTCCGTAAGCTTGACAAGAAGGACGACCATTTAAATAGCTCTACAAGTAAACTGGTACAATGGGTTATTTAAGCGGTGTCACATAACCAGGAGGTGCGACTGTTTACCAAAAACACAGGCCCCCGCCACCCTACATATTTGGTTTGCATGGGGGCTGAGTCTTGTCCAGTGCCGAGGGTTCAACGAGAATAGCCATACGTGGTTATTCCGAACACCCCGGTAAACGACCGCCCTAACCATAAGGGTGCTAAGGTAGATGCTGCCCTCCGACAAGTTCGCTGCATCTCATCATATGCGGGGACATTTATTGTCAGTTAGGTACGATAGTCTAAAACAGAACAACCCGCAGGATGTTTTTTACATCCTCAGAGACTACGCCTGAGACGTGGTTTACGTTCTGGAACTTTCAACTAAGGTGTCATTTAACTAAAATTTATTTACTATGAACACAGCTCTTTTCACATCTGTTTTTTTTCATCCTTTTTGGTTTGTTGCTTTTTTCATTCATCCTGCCTGGATTTCAGGATTCATTGACGGAGAAGGAACCTTCCTTGTTGCCATTCAAAATAACTCTTTTATAGCACTAGGATATCAAGTTCAACTTCAGTTTGCAATTACACAGCATATTCGCGATGCTTCTCTAATGTCACTGCTAAAACTATACTTTGGTGTAGGCACTATTACATCAGACGGTCCTCTGAAGGTTCAGTATCGTGTACGCTCGCTCACTGAACTTGAAACAATTTTCGTGCTGCTAGATAACTACCCACTGATGACACAAAAGCGACTAGATGCTGAAGCGTTCCTCATGCTATGATGAAAAAGGGAAACCATCTAACTCCAGAAGGTCTCAATGCTATTCGCAATATTCAAAACTCGATGAACCGAGGTCGAACATGGGGTTAAGAAATAACAAACGTATTCCATGATGATATAGTCCTTAAGTTTTCTATGATAAAACTTAATATGAGCGAAATTCCTTGGCCGCTAATTACGGTCCCGCATGAATAGAGTCACGATGCCTCTGCTGTCTCATGCTGTCCCCCTGCGAAATTGAATTAACCGTGAAGATGCGGTTTACGTGCGGTTGGACGGGAAGACCCCAGCAGCTTTACTGGAGCCTGCCATTGAGCTAGATTTGAGAGCCACGGTAGTTAAGTAACAATGACCGTTTAACGGCTACAGCTAGTTCTAATACTCTTTAGGTAGAGAACAATGACAGGTGGCTAGTTTGACTGGGACGGTCGCCTCCCCAAATGTACCGGAGGCCTTCTATGCCACACCTGACAGGGATGGAAACCCTGGAGGTTATGAAGAACCTCAATTATGTGCAAGGGCAGTAAGTGTGGCTGACTGCTAGGTTGATAGACCGAACAGGCGCGCAAGCGGGGCCTAGTGATCCGGCGCACCCGTACGGCAGGGACGCCGCAAATGAGATGAAATGCTACGCTGGGGATGCCACTGATGTCCTGTTGCAAGCAATAAAAAGTAACCTATGGAAGATAAAACAACCTTTAACATGTTTTATTATTGAGCTAGTATACTGGGCCCACACAACACCCCACAACACGACACAGCCCAAAAGGCCTCGGCTAATGCAGGTAAGAAGATTAGTCCCAGGTCGTAAAGAATTATAAGCTTTTATTGTGCTACCAGTGAGGTGAAGCTAGTATTAAGTACGACAGTGTAAAATTAACCCTTAATATATTAAAGCCTGTCTAATAATGTGCTATCGCCCCTAAAACACGTATTAACGCACTAAATAATGCAGTGTAGGATCCAAACGGTTACGCTACCTAGTCAGGCTATTATTAACCACCTAGGAAAGACCATTCCAGCTGTACTAATGCTTTATCTGCTAACGTCTCAACCACTAGGAACATAAATGACAGTTCACATACCGACTATTGCCTAGGGTATGGACATAATATTCATCTTCACACACAACACAAAGCAGCAAGTAGCACAGGAGCTGAAGGCTAAGTATGATCAAGAGTGCTAAGTTCGACAGATTACAATCATTATCAAATTTAAGCCTTAATAAGGCTTAAATTTACGTATCTATACTTGACAAGCTTTCTAGTTTAAAGTATTAGTATAATTTTCCTTTCCTAAATATCGGTTACTTTCTATTGCTACCATCTTTCAATGAGTTAACTGCTTGTAGGCTTTATGCCAATTAGCAACGTGCTTTAAAGTACGTTCAACGACTAGTAGAGACACCTAAGAACGCCCATCTGTGACAACAGATGATATAGTCTTAACCATCCCGATAGGGATGGCAGCATTGTTAGCCCTAAACTATCTTGAACAGAGTTATAGCGCACGAGAGTTCACATTGCCTGCGCTGATTGCTACCTCGATGTCATGTTGAGGTTAAATAGGATAAATTGCTAAGACGTTTTTTAAGGTAATGATTAGCAGCTCATTTTCATTTTAATACTGAGTTCAACGACTGTTCTTCCTGGATGTTACACATTATGATACAGTCTAGTCCTACCCGAAAATGTTGGTATGCCTATTTCGTAGGCTAACTATAAATATCGGTCGACCCACCTTATCCTCCCGGTGTACAAGCTGGGAAGGGTCCTGCTGTTCGCAGGTTAAAAAGGTACGCGAGTTGGGTTCGTTTGATCAGTCAACGGACTCTACGATCTAATATAAAACATGGTAGCCAAAGATAATAATACCACCTAAACAATTAACTTAATAACCTAAATAATTAACTTAAACAATTAACTTAATATGAGTTTGTGTTCTAATGAAATGCTAATGACTGGTTACTACACTAAACAATTATGTTAATAACCTAAACAATTAACTTAATATGAGTTTGTGTTCTAACGAAATGCTAATGACTGGTTACTTTATTGGTGATTCGAAATGCTACTCTGCTTTCTTCAGTACTATCACAGGTTCTCATTTGATAGTTACTCAATGATACTACCTATATATTCCTACTACGAACACTCTATAGTACCTTATAATAGCTATGTTTATTGGCTTAATTACACATAAATACTCATACTAGCATCATTTAATTACCGTCTGTTATTCTATCGCTGTTTAACTCTATCTATGATTTTATCTCTCTATTCAATTCTGTTACCAAAAAACCATTAATTCTTGTCAATCTTATGACACCAACCGATAATTCATTAAACCGGTTTCTTGTGCGGTTATACTAAGCTATAACACAACACATAAGACGAAAAATGGTAAGGATAGCAATACATACTAGTTATAGAATCTCGTTTGACATACTAGTTATAGAATCTCGTTTGACATACTAGTTATAGTATCTTGTTAGACATACTAGTTATAAAATCTCGTTAGACATACTAGTTATAGTATTTTGTTAGACATACTAGTTATAGTATCTCGTTAGACATACAAATTATATAATCTCGTTAGACATACAAATTATAGTATCTCGTTAGACATACAAGTTATAAAATATCGTTGACAGTACAAGCTAAAGTATTATCTCATAAATCAGAAGGTTTTTAATCAAGCGTAAATAAGTAATATTATGAATAAAATTATAGTATCTTCCGTAGATAAAGAGCCCAACTCAGGCGCAATTAAGCGTCTAAATCAATCAATACAATTTCAGGAATTAACAAGTATATTTAACCTGAAGCATACAATCTATGCTCAACGACTACATAAACTGACACAATACGAAAAGTGGTAACATAGTCTTATCTGTGATGAATGTCACAGTAAATATTCAAAGGATAATTACAAAAAACTATGTCAATACGTCGTGACTCATAACACAAACCTCAAATTTATATCAATTCAAGTACCTTGTTTTCTTGCGACGTTTAAGTAGAAAAATGCTAGTATGCCTTATTTTCTCATCACTTATATTATTGGTTTGAGGTAACGAGGTTATCAGCAGGTTAGATTTTTAACCTCAGAGACTGTAAACTACGTTTTAGGTAGGTGTAAATATAGTACAGTCCCAACTGACTTGATAAGGTCAGTTATGCAAGTAGCATGATAAGATATTTGAAGACAGTATGGCTCCTCTCCTCCGCACGAAGAGATTGTCAATTCTGGGCACACCCCTAGTACGAAAGGACCGGCGGTGTACGCTCCTCTGGTGGACCTATCGTTGGCCTAACGGCTGGCGTAGTAGGGTAGCTAAGAACGTTAAGGATAAGGACTGAACGCCTCAATGTCACGAAGCCAGCCAGCTGAGATAATAAGGCACGAAGTAGACTACTTCGAAATAGGCTGCCAGTGTATACGCCGTAAGGCGTTAAGCGTAGCAGTCCTAAAAAGCCAAAAGGTCTGTATTCACCGTATTAATCTAATATCATATTCACATAAAACTCATTAAAGATAAACATAGTAACTAAGATTTCATTACTACCATTTATCTAGTTAAGAAAATAAAACTTAACGAAATGAAAGACTAAGCTAAATTTGAATTAGATATTATTCAACTTAGCTATGGAGCTCGCTAGGGGTCTAGCACCCGGACTGCAAATCTGCGGTAGTGGAGTTCAACTCTCCTCGTGCTCTCCTCAATATTTGGTTTCGTTAGGGGCATCGTACAGTGGTAGTATGTGGGTCTCCAAAACCCTCGACCGTGGTTCGAGTCCACGTGTTCCTGTGGGGTTGGGGACATAAAAGAACCAATATTTTTGCCAGGGGGTTAGACTAGTGGTTAGGTCAGCGTCCTTACGCGATGCTAGCGGCAGTTCAACTCTGCCACCCCTTATTGCACTCAGCCTGTTTAGGTAATAGATAAAATTAATGAATCTAGCCAAAGTAGACTATTCAAATAAAGCTATTATCACTAATGATATGGTTCCAGTATACCATAGAATTGCTTATTGATTTTACTTATAATCATTCATTGGCTATAAACGTAAAGGATATCTATACATTATACCTGATTTATGCAGTTTTAACTAATCTTAGAGGTACCTTATCTAACAATAAAACACGAGTTTATATGATAGTAATGTTTTCATCAATTAAGAGTATTCAGTAATCTAAAGGTAATTTTATTACTTAACTGTAAAAGCAATGATTCTATTTGGTATTTTTATTATTATGACAGCGGCTGCGCTCCCTTCCTTTTACGTCGCCCCGCTGCAACTAGCACGGTGTGCGACCCTTATTTTCCTATCCGCCGGAGTGCTGGCCGCCAACGCTCTTAATGTTTCAGCCATGGGACCAGGTGTGAGTATGTTTGATGGTCTTATACAAGCAACGCCAATGACACAAGGCATAGACGCATTTATTAGTGTTATAGCTGCAGTTATTGTAGGATTTGTATGGGCTCCAGTAGGCTCTTTTAATATAGATAACATAAAGGAAAACCTCTCGCTAACCACTGTAAACACAAGTACCCCAGCCCAAGCAGAATATTCTGTCATTCTTCTCTTTACCACACTAGGCGCGATGACTCTTGTGTCTAGTACGAGTCTAGTAACTCTGTATCTAGGTGTAGAACTTCAATCATTCGCGGTTTATATTCTAGCATCTCTGTATTGAGCATCAGAAACTGCCTCAGCAGCGGCTCTTAAGTACTTTTTTATTGGTGGTCTGTCATCAGCTTTTATTCTCATAGGTGGTGCGGTGGTATACTGGCAAACAGGTACTACAAATTTCTGGCATGTATTTAGTCTGCTTAATCAGCTAACATCAATACACGAAGGAACCACAGAAAATATCTTTATCATTTCTAATCAAATTCATATTCACTCTGGTATTTTTCTAGGTATGGATGCTATTCTTCTAGGTATTCTCATGAAGACTGCTGCCGCACCATTCTATAACTGGTCTCCCGATGTTTATGACGGAGTGCCTACTGTCGTGACGACATGGCTAACACTTATGCCTAAAATCTCTCTACTCACTTTTGTCCTACATCTATCCAATAATCTTTACAATACTGGAGTCCTTGATATTAATGAAACATGGTACACTCCTGCTACATGGTCTACACTTCTTGCCACTGCAGCTATGCTGTCTCTCATTATCGGTACGGTTGTAGGCCTAGCACAAATTCGTATTAAGCGTCTTCTCGCCTACAGTACGGTCTCGCATGTAGGTTTTCTTCTTCTAGCTCTAGCAGTTAACACGGAAATCGGTGTTGATGCGTTTATCTTCTACCTTGTTCAGTACACTATTACAACACTCAATGTTTTTCTTATTCTCCTAGCTATAGGTTACTGTCTACGTGCACAATCTAATGATCAACGAGCCCATGTTACGGATATTGAACTTATTACTGAACTATCAGGACAGTTCCATGTAAACACCGTTATAGGACTAGCCTTTTCAGCATGTCTCTTTTCCATGGCAGGTGTACCACCCCTTGTAGGTTTCTTTGGAAAGCAGACTGTTCTATACGCTGCTATGCAATCAGGTTATGAGTTTCTAGCCCTAGTGGGTATCGTAACCTCAGTTGTAAGTGCTACCTACTATCTGGGTCTAGTGCGAACTATTCACTTTGAATCTCCAAAGTATACGTTCAATGTTCTACCTCTAGCTCTAACACCCGTACACAGTTATATTATTGCCATTCTTACTCTAGTCATGGTTCTCTTCATACTAGCACCTTACCTTGTTCTCGATAGCACCAATCTTGTAGCTCTTGCTTTCCATTCAGCTTAATGACCCTTGTAACTCTTCTTATCTTCGTACCAGTGATTGTAGGAATTCTGCTCGCACTAAATCTTCTATTTGCACCGCATCATCCAGATGCTGAAAAGACAACAGCTTACGAAAGTGGTTTCATGGCGATTACAGGACAAACACGTGCACCATTCAGTATTGCTTACTATCTAATTGCTATTCTGTTTCTCGTATTTGATCTTGAAATTTTTCTACTCTTTCCCTTTGCTGTAACAATTTATACAGTAGGAATCTATGGTTTTTGGATTGTGGTTATATTCTTTCTAGTTCTAACATTCGGTTTTATCATTGAAATTGCAAAGGGTGTTCTTAACTTCACAAATCAACGATCCGCTATTGCACAGCCAATAATCAATAATTCTACACGACGAGCCTCGTAATAACATTCCCCAAAAGCTTATTTATAATATTTTCCCGGTTTTAGACTTATGACTGTGCCTGTCCTTTAAACATCTTTCCATTGTTTTCTAACCATCAAAGGAAAAAGAGGCAGAAAGTACGATATTATACAATTAAGGAACCAGGAGTGAGTCTATAATTTGAGCAAATATTAGATATCAACCGTTTAGCTAAGTGAACCAACTAAACAATATTAAAATACATAATTCATATTTACTGGTAGTTTGAAATATGGTTTAATGCAATTGACTAGCCTCAACTCCTGCTAGTTCATTGTTTTTTGACTGATTCAAGCAAGCTATCACTATTTTAAGCTGTAGCATGGTTTATGATATAGCTTGTGATCTATTGAAACCTAACATAACAGTAAACAGATAACAAAATATTCATAATAATCTACGTGTAATACTTACTTAATACTACACTTATCTTATTAATACTTCGTCAAAACCCAATATTTATCTGGAAGGGCAAAACTATTGCCCGTGTTGTGTCATTAAGAAGCTTCACAGACAAATTGAGATAGGTCTTAGAACAAAGAGCCTAAATTCAAAGTAAGGAGCTTATTAGCTATATTCTTTTTTTACACTGTAGAAATATATGAATTCTGGTATCTACTTATATTCAACCTAGTCAACAGTTTCGTAATAGATATAAATAAACTTCACTGATCACTATAACATAACCTACAATTATATATTCTTCTTTTATTGCTGTTAACTGATTAACTGATTTTATTTAGACTTTAGCTCCTGTACTCTTTTTAGATTAGACTTTCTGGCTCCCGACGATTCGAACGCCGACAAGCCCCGACCAAAACGGGGTGGGCTACCATTACCCTAGGAGCCATTGACGCTTAATAACTTAAACACTACACTATTCATCTTCTTGTTATTCTTTTTATTCTTTTTTGACTTATGCCTATGCACGGAATCGAACCGCAGTCTTAGGTTTACAAGACCCATGCTGAACCACTCAGCTACACAGGCTTAGTTTTATCGTTCTCGTGCAAAAGGTTATAGCTTAGTACAGTTTTACACTAGACATTATTCTCGTCTACTCCACAGAAAGAAATAGTGTGATCGGCAAAAGCGCTTTCGTTACGGTTATTTAATAAATTTATATATTATTAACGCTGAAGGAAATCGAATCCTTTCTGCTTGCGTGAAGGGCAAGTGTGCTACCACATACACCACAGCGTCTCAAAAATAAATGGGTTAGATGTGTATTTTTAAAGTTTTATATTATTAGGTTAAACTTCTTTATATGTTATATGACACTGATACTTTATAGATGTATTCACTCATTTTCTTTCACTTTCATACTTTATCTTTACACTAGAATGCTGTTATGGAATAAAGGAAAAAGAATGATACCAGGAATAAGTTAATCTGTCATTTCTGTTTTAATCAAATCAATAGGTCACTGCTATTTCAATATTTACAATCAATCCAAGATTATAGAAAGGCTTACAGTGTATAGATTATCTTTAACAATAGTGAATATCTTCTTATATCTGCAATGATATAAACCATACACAATTTCACTCTATTTGATGTTAAGATTATTAGTTCATATTGTAACCTACCTTACATTATGTACGCCTATCCTGTTATGCCGGGTCAGTAGTTTATTATATTCCTTCAGCTGAGTAGCTAGTTCATAAGTATCCTTTTTAGCTCTATAATTTCACTTACCTTACTTCTAATTGAATAATTGGATATTTAAGGTTCCCGTAGATAATCGGAAATAAGGGAAAGCTAGGAGATCACATGTTACAATAATTCTCAAATAAACATTCCAGTTTAAAGAATATAGGTTAGTTACATCTAAGCATTTATCTTTCAAATATCAGTAATTAATTATTATTACACGTGATAAGGTAAAAACTAATGTAGAATAAAGCGAAGGTAAGGACTCGAACCTACGATAACAGCTCATGAGGCTGTAGTGTTACCAGCTACACCACTTCGCGAGAAAACAAAGACATATAACCTTTAGGTAAAATGAGATAAAAAGAGTAATTCAACCAAAAAGCTAATAGTATACTTAACTTAAGTCAAAAATATTCACTAATTATCTTTAATAACCTTATTAGCCTTGTTTACCTCTAAGATTTATGTATTTAGGGCTACCTTTTAAATTTATCTAATATTGGGTAGTGATTCGATTATTGGGCTATTAAGAATATTGTGGTTTAGAGGAATATATAAATATAATTGACTGGAGGTGATTAAACGGGTTATAATCTTAGTTTTGTCGAGTTGTGTAAGGCCCTTATTTAATCATATCAAATATATCATGCTAACTGTTCTTCTTATTACGCCTCTTATAGGCTCTCTAATTCTTATATCTATAAACGATGAAACCCCGGCGGAACGTATTCATGTAAAACATGTTGCCCTAACTGTATCAATAGTGGCCTTTATTATATCTATATTTCTATGGGCTATATACGATGCTAGCTCCCCGAATTATCAATTTGTTCAATCTTACACCTCACTAGGTTTTTGTCATTTTCATGTAGGTATTGATGCTCTGAATCTCTATTACGTCGTTCTAACTGCTCTACTAATACCAATTTGCCTTCTAGCTAGCTGGGAAAATGTACAAATACGTCTAAAGGCTTATTTTGCTGCTCTACTGGTTGTAGAAACCTTACTACTTACTCTGTTTACAGTACTCGACCTACTCCTATTCTACGTTTTCTTTGAGGCTGCTCTTGTACCCTTTTTCCTCATTGTTGGTATTTGGGGTAGTTCTAATACACGTATACGAGCTGCTCTACTCCTATTTCTTTATACCCTTGCTGGCTCACTATTCATACTACTTGCTATTGTTGTTATTGCCGGTCACATTGGTACAACAGATTTCACTCTTGTCACGCTTAATGATTTCACATCTCAGGGACAACGTCTTCTATGGCTTGGGTTTTTCGTAGCTTTTGCTGTAAAGACTCCACTTGTGCCTTTCCATATATGGCTTCCTTGAGCTCATGCTGAAGCTCCAGTAGCTGGATCAATACTACTGGCAGGTGTTATACTAAAGGCCTCTAGTTACGGTATTCTTTGAATTCTCCTATCTATATTTCCTGATGCTACTCATTATTTCACACCACTAGTGCAAACAATAGCTATTATTACTCTAGTATACTCTTCTCTAGCTACCATTCGGCAAATTGATTTTAAAGCGCTTGTAGCCTACTCATCTATTGCCCATATGGCCGTAATTATTCTCGGGCTATTTAGTAACACAATTATCGGTATCGAGGGTGGTTACCTCCTATCTCTAGCCCATGGTCTTGTATCACCGGCTCTATTTATGCTGATAGGTGGTGTACTCTATGATCGTTTTTCTTCGCGTATTGTGGTGTATTACCGTGGTCTTGTTGTATACATACCCGTCTTTGCCTGTCTATTTTTTCTAGCTGCCTGCGCTAATATAGCCGTACCTCTATCGCTTAACTGGATCAGTGAATTCATAGCACTTGCTGGTGCCTTCCAACGCTCGCCTGTCGTAGGTGTTCTCGGATCTTCAGGTATTGTACTTTCTGCTTGCTACACCATTTGGCTTTGGAGTCGTATGGTCAATGGTACCTGGTCACCATATCTGAATTACACAGTGGATGTAACACGTTGAGAATTTATGGTTCTAGCTCCACTTCTTGTACTAAGTTTTGTTCTAGGTATCGTACCAACAGTTATACTTAGCGATATTCACATAGTAGTAACACTTCTACTTTATTCTATTGCTTAATTTTTATAATAACAACTGAACAAGGCTATAGAGTGATGTAGGATGAATCGAGATCTTCTGTATATAGCTACACTATATAATATCACCTCAAGCATAATTTGAATAGCCAAGATAGTAACCAGTCATTTGCATTATATTAAATTGTAACACTGCAACTTAACATCTACTGAATAGTCTGATACTCACTTATTCACACTTAATTTGATTATCTCTGTCTTTAATGTTGAATGGTCAATGATGCTAGATTAACAATTAATTTAGGTTTCTGAGGAAAGTTGATTGTTATTCCTCTCATTTACGCTATAAGTATCTATTCTATTGTTTCAACGATAAATATCGTGTCTCTACAATCTAAAAATATCAGACCTAACCCTGTCACTCTAATATTATAAAATATAGTTAGAATATAATAAAATCAATCTAGTTAGAATATTATAAAATATAGTTAGAATATAATAAAATCTTGTTAGAATATTATAATATATTGTTTAAGGATAATAAGGATGGTGTGCTGGGGAAGTAGCATAATTTCTGGCAGTGCATCACCTTGTCGAGGTGGTCGGTGGCGGTTCGAATCCGCTCTTTCTCGAGCCCTCTAAAGGTTAAATAGCAAAAGCAAACTGCAGAGTCGAGGCGTGCCTCAGGTGGTCTCAGCTGATCCTGCGCTGCTGTATCACGACCTTATTCGGTTCACGTCTTATCAGGCGCATAACATTCTAGGCACCCCTCCACACCTCTCATGACATCTACAAACATAGGCTATTCCTTACCATACTCTAACCATTATAGGAATAGCACACATAGCCTAGAAATATATTATTTTACCAGTATTGCCACACCAGTTTCGCTAGCGCTTTATATGACTACAACATGGCTCTACCCCTCGTCCTTTTCCTTATTGGTGTTCTAGGATTTGTTCTTAACCGGCGTAACCTTATTCTACTGCTAATTAGTATTGAAATAATGCTACTCGCCGTAACACTACTGGTTCTTATTGCTGCCGATCAATACAATGACGCCACGGGTCAGACATTTGGTGTCTACATCATTGTTGTTGCTGGTGCCGAGTCCGCCATTGGCCTGGGTATTCTTGTTGCCTACTACCGTCTACGAGGTACCATTACCCTACCATCTGTCTAGCGTGTACCTAGCTATCCTCCTGCTACCATTCCTAGGTGCCGCGTTTGCAGGCCTATGAGGTCGAGTTATCGGCACAACAGGAGCACAAATCGTGACGACAGGGTGTATTTCTATTACAGGAGTTCTAGCTATGGTCGCCTTCTACGAAGTAGGCCTAAGTGGTTCACCAGTGTCGGTAGAACTAGGCACATGGCTCGATGCGGAGCCTCTTTATGTGTCTTGGACATTCCTATTTGATGACCTCACAGTGGCTATGTTTAATCAAAATTTCTAATTATGTTTCTTTCCTCTAGAATAATATATATAAGCCTAATTACGTTATACTAAAAAACATAAGCTATCTAAACACTAATAAGTTATCAACTAATAAGTTTCATTCGTCAACTAATAATAATTAAAGTGTACTTACAGCTAAATGCATAATAAAATGACAAACAACAACAATCAATAATAAAGAAACCATCAGTCTTCAATCATCAGAGTACAATATAAGTTAAGTATTCAACAAAGAAAAGAGGTAACAGTCAAAAGTAAACAATAATATGTTAAGACGTAGTATAAAAACAATATCAATAATATGTTAAGACGTAGTCAATCATAATATTTTTGACCTTCTAGATGATAAGAAAGGTAAGGATCTGTAATATTTTTTAGTTAAAACAGTTTTAGATATAGTTTATCTTATTAAGTACAATATTAGAATTAGTATACTATTTAATAATAGAATATATACTTTCTGGCATAAAAATAAGCTAAATTATGGTAGTTGACAAACGTAATCTAAGCTAGAAATTTTAGATGTAGCACTTTAAACAAAGGGTTAATTACAAAAAATGCTTAAATTAAAGCCCATTTGCATCAGTTTCAATAATCTGATAAACGACTAATAATAATAACCTTATATTTAATGACATAGTCTAATCTTGTATGTAAATGTAAGAAGAATATTAGTATTCAATAATAAATATGGCTTATTCCTGTACTTATTGTTTCATCTCTTGTGCATCTTTATAGCATCTCATACATAGCTGAAGATCCTCACAAACAACGTTTCTTCGCCTATCTTAGTTTCTTTACTGCTTCTATAATCGTACTTGTCACAGGTGATAATTACGTTGTACTATTCCTAGGTTGGGAAGGCATCGGTATCGCTTCGTTTCTACTTATTGGTTTCTGGCTAACTTGAGTACAAGCCAATAAGGCTGCCGTAAAGGCTCTCACAGTTAATCGAGTAGGAGACATATTTCTTTCCATCGGGCTTTTTGCCCTACTTTGGACTTGTGGTTCTCTAGAATATGCATCAATCTATAGTGTAACGCCTCTTATTAATGAGACGGCTATCACAATCATTGCTCTACTTCTTTTTGCTGGAGCAATATCCAAGTCTGCTCAGGTACCATTTCATACATGGCTGCCGGATAAAGTCAAAAACATCGGGTTATTAATATACAAATTAAGCTTTCTAAAATACTAATGATATGAATAATAAAGAAGATAATGACGAAATGACATGACTAACTGTTTCATCTCAAAACACTGATAATAATAGCAAATTTATAGTAATGTCATACATCTGAGGCCTTATTAAGCTTAGTGATACAATGATGGATGAAGAAACAATATGATGGCTTATTAGCATACTTATTTTTCAACCAACAGAATCTAATAAAATAAACAAACTTAAGACACATTCGATTTTCTATATTTTTAGACTACCTATCAACACCTAAATTATCTTACTTTAATAGTTCACTTTCATCTATCGCCCTTAAAACACATTTTCTTGATGATTTTTTGTGTTATCACATGAATTAAGTTGCTAAGTTCAATATATTATTACAACTGCAATAGTCTTTTTTTATATAGCTTTAAGATAATTATAACTATTCAAATGACAGATCTGTTGTATCGGTAGGTTATATTATCTATATTTAAAGGTAAGTGTAAATCTAAATTGCATTAAAATATAGCTACCTGTTTTGTCCGGTTTAAATGACATTAACTGCTAATATGTGTTGATTAAACGTCATTAGCAACGTTTTAATAACGTTCAACGACTATCAAATAACATATAACCTGTCATTTACCTTGAAAATAACATAGTCTGAACCTTAATGAAAATTAGGGTTATCTTATGGTTTTAACAAACGTGGCGATGGAAGGTCCTACTCCTGTATCAGCACTTATCCACGCTGCTACCCTAGTTACAGCTGGTGTTTATCTTATGCTTCGTTCATCTTTTCTACTTGAATACGGTCCTACTGCACTTGTTGTTATCACATGGATTGGTGCTCTTACCGCATTCTTTGCTGCTACAACAGGTATAGTACAAAGTGACCTTAAGCGAGTTATTGCTTACAGTACTTGTTCTCAACTAGGGTACATATTCATAGCAGTAGGTCTAAGTCAGTACAATGTGGCTCTACTTCATCTAGTAGGTCATGCATAATTTTAAGCGCATGTAAAATCAGGTTAATTGCAGGAATATCGTAGTTTCAGGAAATCATATAAATTACATTATGAAACAATATTTAACGATAATCTGCAGGCTATATCATTTAACCCTATTTACTTTAAACTAATCTATTAATCCGGCAAAATATACCACAGTAGGATAAAATACGGTAAAATCTTGTTTAAGGAAGGGTAAAAATAGCTTCAACGATCAAAACCATAACATTCATAAGCAATGTATTATATGATCTATATTTAAAATGTTTTTGTTCTGTCAAGTGTATTCTATAGTAGGCTAGGGAAAAATAAATAATATATTAGCCTAGAGTAGTTACTATTTGTTCGTATTGCTTTAGTCTTGTTCTAAGCTCAGAATCGTATAATATTCAATATATCCATAGTATTGAAATCAGTGATAATCATGTGATATTATTGTGTAATAGATAACCATATCATTCATATAATATTATTCAGGTCTAAGCATATATTAAACAACCTATAATAGATCTAACTAGTCTAAGTTCTAGTTATCAAAGTGTACATAATGAAACAAGATTAAGCGGACAATTTAATATAATTCAATAATAATTAACTAATAACACAAAAGACAAATCTATTAATCTAACAACAACTAATAATAATATAGGATCTAAGCATTCAGAAAAACTAAATAATCTATCAAGTACTATAAAAATATGCGGTTAATAAGTAAACTATTTGAGTCAAGAGTAAATATCAATCTAGTCTATAGTATAAATATAACACTTTCAATTAAGGCACAAATTCAACCTTAAGGTAACAGGGTCTACATATTTTTGACAGAAAACTAGGTCTAAGATCCACTCTATCATGTTAAGAATGTCTACAAGAATAGTATTGTTATATAAATTACATGTTAAACTATGTTTAATAGTATGATCTTATACTAATCACTAGTCCTAATCTAATTTACCAGCCCCCTACAAGGTGAATATGGGTATAAAAAAGGCGAAATACATAATAAAAAGGTTAACCATTTAATACAACAAGAATATGTTCAGTTTAGGAACAATCAATGATAAATAAGTATTCATTATCACTAAATAAGTATTCACCATCACTAAATACACTTTAAGGTAATGTGGTTTACTATAATATTAGTATTTCACCTGAAGAGTAATCTATAGAAAACAATACAAGCAAAGTAATCTAGTATAGTGTCACAACAGATAAGAAGATAAAACTTAACCCAAATCTGACAATCAAAAAAGATAAGGCAAAGATTATGAATAAGTACAATCATATCGTACATAATATTTTGTTAGTCAATTAAGTTATAAGCCAAAGTATACTTAAGTATAACTAAAAGGTCTATCATTCTAAGAACTCAAACTAGGAAAATTAATTAAGCTATTACACATCTCAATATAGAAATATATGATAGTTAACCTCATTTAAGGAAATTTCATAATTCTTCAGTTTTAAAATTGAAACAGTAGCTGTACTATCAATTCAATCAATACAAGAATATAGCATGTTTAAACAGTAATAGCTCATAATGTTTTTGACTTCCAGATTTCCTAGCTAATCTTGCAAAAATAGCCTAACTGATTTTCATTGTAATTATATCAATTTATTCAGTCAAATACTGATTAATTCAACTAATCAAAACTATATTTAAATGCTTCTATATTATTATACATTATATTTATCTACCTATCTATACTATTTTATCTCTTTTTTATGACAGAACATTATACGTTTTTTATGTCTTTAAGGCTCTTCTCTTTCTCGCTGCCGGTGCTGTGATTCACGGTATAACCGACCAACAAGATCTTCGACGACTAGGTGGGCTCGTAGGCTTTATGCCACTAACTTACACAACCATTCTCGTGGGATCTCTATCCCTTATGGCTCTACCTTGGCTTACAGGATTCTACAGTAAGGATCTTCTTCTGGAACTTGCCTATGGACGTTACCTCGCTTCCGGAACTCTAGCTTATTGGCTTGGTACATTTGCCGCTGGTTGCACTGCTTTCTACACCTTCCGTCTCGTGTCTCTAGCGTTCTTTGTTGTACCTAATGCTTGACGTGAAGATTACCAACAAGCTCATGACGCACCTATGCTCATTGTTGTCTGTCTTGTTATTCTCTCTATTCTCGCTATCGGATTTGGTTACGTCGCAAAGGACCTATGGGTAGGCCCAGGAACAGATTTTCTATCCACTGCCCTATTTCAACATTCTAATCATGTAGCTCTTGTAGAGGCTGAATATGCCCTGCCACTTATTATTAAGCTTCTACCGGTTATTGTAAGCATTAGCGGAGCCAGTCTAGCCATATACGTCTACCACGAAATACCTGAGTTTGCAGTAACCGTATCCCGTAGCGGGGTAGGAATTTATCTGTATTGATTTCTTGTAGGTAAGTGGCTCTTCGATATTATCATTGTAGGACTCGTGATCAAGCCTACTCTTTCTGTAGGTCACGTAATCTCAAAGGTTCTGGATCGCGGTGTCATCGAACTTGTTGGTCCATTTGGAATGGCTACAGGTCTTACAAGTATAGCACGCCTTATTGCTCAATACGATTCTGGTCTAGTTACGTCCTATGCTCTGTATATGGTTCTGGGTATTATAACTATCCTGCTCTATGCATTTGCACCTCTAGTCCTAGGTAATATTGATACAGGAGAAGATTACGGTCTAGTTCTAGTCTTTCTAACATCTCTAGTTCTTCAACAAGGAAAAACACAAAACTCAATAACCTAAAGGCACCCAAAACAGCATACAATGTTACAATTCCCCCATTATATTCTAACCAAATACCACACAACACATAGCTATATCTCAGAGCCCTAACCAAATTATCTTATCATATCGTTTCTGTTCACACCATCTATTTTCAGCAAGTATACTAACCTCACGACAAGCAAGTTCAATTTATCATATCACTCTACGAGTGAATAGGGCACAGTAGGAATCTAAAGCGTACACAAGGTAAAGGATCAATCAGGAAATAAGTAAAAAAAGTAAGACAAGAGTGTCAAAAGAATCAGGTAAAGAAAAAGCAAGGTTATTAAAGAGTCCAAAACAAAGGATATAATTAAAGATAATTAAAGGATATAATTAAAGGATATAATTAAAGGATATAATTAAAGGATATAATTAAAGGATATAATTGACTGGACTGGGATAGGTGAGGCTGTCAATTAAGTGTAGTTTAAAGCGCAGAAGAAAGTCTATTAGGTAGGACGCTCGCTTTGGGTGCGAGAAATTGGAGGTTCGAATCCTCTTCTTCTGATTATAAATTAGTAATTGTGATATAAGATAAATGATTAGTGATTGAAATCAGTGTTGATATATAAATATATCTATTCTATAATATATGTTAATTTGATATGTTAAATCTTACCTTATCTTGATTAGTGTTACTTTTTTATGATTAGTGTTATTAGTGTTATTTGTGTTGTTTTTACCTTTATTGTCTTAATCGTTGGAATAGCTTAGTTTGGTTAAAGCAAAGCACTGTTAATGCTTAGACGTTGGTTCAAATCCAACTTTTGACTTGGTTTCTTGGCTGTGCCTACTCGAAATGGTTTAAACCCAATCTCTTGTATCTAAATATTTACTAGCACGTTACCGGTAAAACTAATTTTATTCTAGTAACCCTGCTTATTATAACACTATAGTTATATACATTTGAACCTTATTTATTATTTATATTCATGAATTACCTTCTTAATCTTCTTGCTTTAGGTTCCGTTATTGCTGGTATACTGGTTATTACGTCCAGTAACCCTGTCATTTCTGTCCTGTTTCTCGTCACAGTATTCGTACTTGCTTCTTGTTACCTACTTGCTCTAGGTGTAAGCTTTGTAGGTCTAACTTACCTCATTGTATACGTAGGTGCCGTAGCCGTACTTTTCCTATTCGTTGTTATGATGCTTAATGTTTGAGTTAGCGAAATTGTGGCAGTTGGAATAGAACATACTAAAAATATCCCTCTTGGGGTTTTTGTGGGTACCATATTCACACTAGAACTTATATCCATTCTGCCTGCTGCTTCTGTTGAAATAAATACTACTCTCTTTACTCTTGCTAATGCTCTTTTTCTTAACTTTGATTTTTCTATTGACCTTACACATGTTCACCTCGCATTTTCTGGACCTGTGTTTGACTCGGGGTTTGCCGCTTTTACTCAAATCCAAGCTCTTGGACAAGGTCTATATTCTCATAATTCACTAGGTCTTCTTCTCGCAAGCTTTGTACTCCTACTCGCAATACTAGGCCCCATCCTAACTTGCCTTAACTCTACTGAGGATAAGTAGACGCCTGTGCGCCACTAACTCCCCCTACTTACCTTTTCTTGTCAGTATATTTTCTCATATTAGAAGGCTGATATGGTCCTTAACAGCTGATTTGTAGTGTGGGGTCTAAGGGTGTTATAGTACGTTTAATCATAGTTGCCCTCTATTTTTATTCTGTATTTTTCCTGATCCTAGGGGTGATTGTACAATGGTAGTACATCGTGTTTGCATTGCGGTAATCTGAGTTCGATTCTCAGTCTCTCCAAAGAATATATCCAACTGAATGAATTAGGAAACCAGGGGATACTAGCAACTACTCATATCTTAATTACTCAGAATTAAAATAATTTAATTACTC
>JAABUS010001245.1_pt1 | contig 57287 bp, 66 predicted proteins | sample 5560161 | NCBI WGS metagenome assembly JAABUS01 (sample SAMN10711885, study PRJNA513376) | rock metagenome | isolation source: Antarctica rocks | place: Antarctica: Victoria Land, Trio Nunatak nord | collected 2016-01-04
GCCGCCGACGGGTGCGTGACCGGGGTGGGCGAGGTCGACGGTCGGCGGGTGGCGGTGTGCGCGTACGACTTCACCGTGATGGCCGGATCGATGGGGGCGGTGAACGAGCACAAGACGGCCCGCATGCGCGAGCTCGTGCTGCGCCAGCGCGTCCCCATCGTGTGGCTGCTCGACTCGGCCGGCGCCCGCATCCAGGCGTCGTCCGGTTCCACCTTCGCCGGGGCCGGGGCGCTGTTCCGCGAGCAGGTCACGCTGTCGGGGGTCGTCCCCCAGGTGGCCGCCCTGATGGGGCACTGCGCGGCGGGCACGGCCTACATCCCCGCCCTCGCCGACTTCCTGCTGATGGTGCGGCCGACGTCGTCGATGGCGCTGGCCGGGCGGCACCTGGTGAAGGCGGCCACCGGTGAGGACGTGGACGAGTTCGAGATGGGCGGGGCCGACGTCCACACCAAGGTGTCGGGCGTAGCCGACCTGGCCGTGGAGGACGACGCCGAGTGCCTCGCCACCATCCGCCGGTACCTCGGGTTCTTCCCGGCCCACAACCAGGAGGCGCCGCCGGTCGTCGACACCGATGACCCCGTCGACCGTCGCATCGACGACGTGTACGACATCGTCCCCACCGCGCCCCGCCGGGCCTACGACGTGAGGAAGGTCATCGAGCTGATCGTCGACGAGGGCGCGCTGCTCGAGCTGAAGCCCGACTGGGCCCGCAACCTCGTCACCGGCCTGGCCCGGGTGGGCGGCCGGCCGGTGGGCATCGTCGCCAACCAGCCCAAGGTCCTGGGCGGCGCTCTCGACGTGAACGCCGCCGACAAGGCGGCGCGCTTCGTATGGCTGTGCGACGCCTTCGGCATCCCGCTCGTGTTCCTCCACGACGTCCCCGGCTTCGTGGTCGGCACCGCGGTGGAGAAGCAGGGGATCATCCGCCACGGGGCCAAGATGCTGTTCGCCATCTCCGAGGCAACCGTGCCCAAGGTGTCGGTGGTGCTTCGCAAGAGCTACGGCGCCGGCTACTTCGTGATGAACGGCACCGCCTACGAGGCCGACTACATCGCGGTGTGGCCCACCGCCGAGATCGCGGTGATGGGCCCCGAGGGCATGGTCAACATCATCCGCCGCAAGGACCTCGACGCCGTGCCCGAGGGCCCCGAGCGCGACGCCGCCCGGATGGCCATGGCCGACGAGCTGCGCAAGAACATCGACCCCTACATCGCCGCCGGCCACGCCCAGGTCGACGCCGTGATCGACCCGGCCGAGACCCGGACCGCCATCTGGAAGGGCCTCCAGGTCACCCGCACCAAGCAGCTCCCCCGCCCCTGGCGCAAGCACGGCGTCCTCCCGGTCTGAGGAGGGCGCCCCCCCGCTGGTTCTGGCATGCGCTGCCGGGGCCATAACCCCGGTCCTGCATGCCAGAACGCCCTATCGGGCCAGCAGGGGCGCAGGCAGTGGGCGCTCGTGGACCAGCCACAGCTCCTGCACGGCCCGGGTGAGGGCGATGTAGAGCAGCCGGCCGCCGGCGACATCGCCATCGCCGTCCCCGGCCCAGAACGCGGCCGGTTCGACCACCACCACGGCGTCGAACTCGAGGCCCTTGGCTTCCGGAGGCGTCACCACCGTCACCCGCTCGTGGCCGCTCTCACGGGCGGAGGGCACGGCAACGTCCGAGGGCACGATCACCCCCACCGTCTGCCAGCGTCCGGCCAGCTCGGTGACCACCGCAGCCACCGTCTGGTCGAGGCCTCCGGGCGGGCTGGGCACCGCCTCCGGGGCCCGGCCCCGCAGGCGCACCGACCCGGCCGGGCGGACACCGGGGGCGACGTGGGGGAGCAGCCGGTTGGCCACGTCGATGATCGGCTTCGGGACCCGGTAGCCGATACCGAGCTCCTCGACGGCGGCGGTGGGCGGGTCGCCCAACATGGCCAGCGCGTGGTCCCACGACCGCTGCGCCGCCGGGGCGGTGGCCTGGGCCAGGTCGCCGAGCACGGTCATCGAGCGGCTCGGGCACCGGCGGGCGAGCGCCCGCAGCTCCATGGCCGACAGGTCCTGGGCCTCGTCCACCATGAGGTGGCCGTACGTGCGGGCCACCCCGTTCACCCGCGCCTCCGCCTCGTCCACCAGCACCAGCTCGGCTCGCGTCCACGGCTCGTCGTCCAGGCGCTTGCGTCCCCGTCGGAGCAGGAGGCGCTGTTCGTCGCCGTCGAGCAGCCCGGCGGCGGCCGACGCCAGGGCGGCCCGGTTGGTGAGCACCCGCTTGGCCAGCGCCGGGCCGCTGGTGGTCGGCCAGATGCGGGCCACCGCCGACGACACGTCGGTCTGGGGCCGGTCGGCGAGGCGCTGAAGGCGGGTGCGCAGCGCACCCCGGCCGGTGGCGAAGGGCACGTCCCGGGCCACGATCTCCTCCACCGCCGACGCCACCTCGCCGGCCGGGAGCACCACCCGGTCCCACCCGGCGCCCACGACGACGTCGGCGGTTGGAGGCCGGAGGGTGGCCCGCAGGGCCCGGGCCAGCACCTCGGCCAGACGGGCGTCGCCGAGCAGGCGCTCGCGGGCGGGGGCATCGACCGCCCGCACCCGCAGACCGGCTCCCGACACCAGCCGCTCCACCGTGGTCTGGCGGGCGGCGGTCTCACCGAGCGACGGCAGCACCTGGGCGATGTAGCGCAGGAACACCGGGTTCGGACCCACCACCAGCACCCCCTCGCGGTCGAGGCGCTCGCGGTGCTCGTAGAGCAGGAACGCCGCCCGGTGCAGGCCGACCGCCGTCTTGCCGGTGCCGGGGCCACCCTGCACCACCAGGCAGGTGTCGAGGTCGGCCCGGATGACCACGTCCTGCTCGGCGGCGATGGTGGCCACGATGTCGGCCATCTCCCCGGTGCGGGACCGCTCGAGCTCGGCCAGCAGGGGGTCGGGGATGCCACCGGCCCGGGCGGCGTGCACGCTGTCGGGGTCGTCGAACACCTCGTCGTAGAGGTCGTCGAGGACCGTGCCCGTCATCAGGAACCGGCGCCGACGCTTCAGCCCCAGCGGGTCGACGGCGGTCGCCCGGTAGAAGGGGGTGCTGACCCCGGCCCGCCAGTCGACCACCACGGGCTCACCGCGGTCGTCCTCGACGTGGCGCCGACCGACGTACCAGGTGCCGCCCCGCTCGTCGTCGAGTCGGCCGAAGCTCAGCCCGGGCACGTCGACGTCCAGGGTGCGCAGACGGTGCCGGAGGTGGGCCTGGGCGATGGCCGAGTCCACCGCCTGGGCCGCCGACTCGGCGATGGAGGCAGCCGCCTCGGTCCGGGCCCGCATGGCGGCCAGGCACCGGTAGGCGTGGGAGAGGACGGCGGCCTCTTCGGCGAGGTCGGGGTGGGGCATCGGGGCTCCGGGGACGCGCGAACGTGCCCCCGTTCCATCAGGAACGGGGGGGAGGGGGTCAGCTCGGGAACTGTAACGTGCGGCGCCATGACCGAGGTGCGGACCGAGATCACGGCCAACGTGTGGCAGGTGCGGGTGGAGGTGGGCCAGACCGTCGACGAGGGCGACGAGCTGGTCATCCTGGAGTCCATGAAGATGGAGATCCCCGTCGAGGCGCCCTGCGCCGGCACGGTCACCGAGATCCGGGTGAAGCCCGAGGACCAGATCACCGAGGGCGACGTGGTGGCCGTCATCACGTGACCGTGCACGTCGACGGTCGGGGAGCCCACGTGCGGGTGGTCACCATCGACCGGCCCGAGCGCCGCAACGCCCTCGACCACGCCACCCTCGGGTCGTTGCGGGAGGCCGTCGCCCACGCCCCGGCCGGCGTGCGGGTGCTGGTGGTGCGGGGGGCAGGCGGTCACTTCTGCGCCGGCGCCGACCTCACCGGCGTGGAGGACGGTGGCTTCGCGGTGGCATTGCGGTCGGTGCTCGAAGCCCTGCGCGATGCCCCGTTCCCCACCATCGCCGCCGTTGAGGGCGCCGCCCTCGGTGCCGGCACGCAGCTGGCAGTGGCCTGCGACCTCCGCACCGCCGCCCCCGGCTCGCAGTTCGGCATCCCCGCCGCCCGGCTGGGCCTCATGGTCGACCACTGGACGGTGCAACGCCTGGCGTCCATCGCCGGGCAGGGCGCGGCCCGGGCCATGCTCCTGGCCTCCGACGTGCTCAGCGGCGAGGACGCCCACCGGTTGGGCCTGGCCCAGCGCCTCTGCACGGTGGACGAGGCGCTGGCGTGGGCCGATGCCATCGCCGGGAAGGCACCGCTCACCATCGCCGGTCACAAGCTGATGCTGAACCGCCTCGACGTCGAGCTCCCGGACGATCCGGCGGTGGCGGAGGCGTTCACCGCGGCGTGGCGCAGCCGCGACCTGGCCGAAGGTCTGGCCGCCTTCCGGGAGCGCCGGGACCCCACCTTCGAGGGCCGCTGAGCGACCCCGCCCGCTCTACACCGAAAGGTTCAGGGCGTGGGCGAAGGACTCGTAGCTGAAGCTCTCGAAGAACAGGTAGAGCAACAGGAGGCAGGCGGGGGTGCCCACCAGGTAGGGGATCCACCGGGAGAAGCGCCGCGAGCGGTGGCCCCACCAGGCCAGCAGGCGGACCGTGATCCACAGGGCCATGCAGGCCAGCCCCCACCAGGCCCCCGGGAATCGCACGATGGGCTCCCGGAGGTACTCGTCGATGGCCCTCGGGGCCCGACGCTGCGCGGTCGCCGCCGCCTTCTCCTGGCCGGGGATGCGGGGCACAGGGTTGCCCACCAGCCGGGCGGCCAGGATGATCCTTTCGCGAGCCGAGAACTTGGGGTGGCAGGCGGTGAGGGTGAGGCGGTTGTCGCCCTTGTCCTCGAGCACCGACACCTCCGACGGCAGGACGATCCGCTGCTCCATCACCTCGTAGCGGAACGTGCCCTGGAGGGTCTCGACCACGACCACGTCACCGTTCTTCACCTTGTCGATGTTGTGGAACGGCGCGCCGTAGGTGGTGCGGTGCCCGGCGATGGCGGCGTTGCCCTTCTGGCCGGGCATTGGCGTCTCGGGGTAGTGGCCCGCCCCCCGCTTCAGCTGGGGCACGCTCACCCCCTGCACGAAGTAGAAGTCCGACAGGCCGATCGAAGGGATCGAGATGCGGCCCACGGGGGTCCCCTCGACCGGCGGCGGGACGTTCGGGGCGGTGCTGGGCGGGGCCGTCACCGTGGGGTCCTCGACGCCGGGCAGGGTGGCCGGTGGCTCGGTGGTGGCGGTGGTCGTGGTCGGGTCGCGATCCCGTAGCTGGGACTCGAACTGGCCCTGAAGCTGGTCCTGGTCCCGGTTGGTCTGGAGGCTGGTGCCCCAGAGCTGGTAGGCGACGAGCAGCAGGATCACCGTGCCGGAGGTGATCAGCAACCGCCCTACCGCGCCGACGGCGCGGGCTACCCGGTGCGACGGAGGAGGTGCGGCGTGGCGGGGCATGGGCCCGCCACGCTAGAGCCCGGGTACGCTGAATCTCGCTCATGGAGCCCGCCGTGCACCTCCGCGGCGCCGTCTGCCTCCTGGGGCGGTTCCCCGCACTGGCCGGCGTCGACCTCGACGTGGCGCCCGGCGAGGTCGTCCTGCTGCGAGGCCCCAACGGCGCCGGCAAGACAACCCTCCTGCGGTGCTGCGCGGCCCTCGCCCCCGTCAGTGGGGGAGCGGCACTGGTCCTGGGCCACGACCTCGCCGGTCGGCCTTCGGGTCCGGTGCGGAGGGCCCTGCGGCAGCGGGTCGGCCTCCTGGGCCACGCCACCGGCCTATACGACGAGCTCACCGTGGCCGACAACGTGACCTTCTGGGCGCGGGCGGCCGGGGCCGACCAGTCCGACGCCGAGGCGGCCATGGCCCGTCTCGAGCTCGACGGCCGGCTGCGTCACGTGGCCGTGGCCCGCCTGTCGGCCGGCCAGCGCCGCCGCACGTCCTTGGCGGTGATGCTGGCCCGCCGCCCGGCCCTGTGGCTGCTCGACGAGCCCCACGCCGGCCTCGACCAGTCCGGTCGCGACCTGCTCGACGGCCTCATCGGGGACGGCGCCCGGGCCGGGGCGGCCGTGATCCTCGCCTCCCACGAGCTGGACCGGGCCGAGTCGGTCGCGACCCGCACCGTCACCGTCGCCGGTGGGATCGTGGTCGCCGACTCGCCCCTCGCTCCCGCAGGAGCCGGCCGTGCTCCGTGACGCCGCTCTCGTGGCGGGCAAGGACCTACGCCTCGAGGTCCGGTCCCGAGTGGCGCTCAACCAGGTCGCGCCGTTCGCCCTGCTCGTGCTGATGCTGTTCGCCTTCGCCCTCGACCCCGATCGGGGCATCCTCGCCCGCGTCACCCCGGGCCTGTACTGGGTCGCGGTGCTCTTCTCCGGCCTGCTGGCGGTGCAGCGGGCGTTCGCGGTGGAGAGCACCGACGGGGTGGCCGACGCCCTGCGCCTCTCGGGCCTCGACCCCGCCGGCATCTTCCTCGGCAAGGTGGCGGCGGTGGCGGTGCAGCTCCTCGCCCTCGAGCTGCTCCTCGGCATCGGGGTGGTCGTGCTCTACGGCACCGAGGTGAGCGGGATCGCGCTGCTCGTGCCGACCTGCCTGGCTGCCACCCTCGGGCTGGCGGCGGCGGGCTCGGTGTACGGCATCCTCTCCGCCGGCCTTCGGGTCAGGGAGACCCTCCTGCCGCTGCTGCTCCTGCCGGTCCTGGCGCCGCTGCTGATCGCAGCCACGTCCGCCTTCGAGTCGGCCCTCGGCGGCGCCCCGGGCGAGGGGTGGCGGTGGCTCGGCCTGCTCGTCGTGTTCGCCGCCCTCTACACCGGGCTCGGGCTGGTCACCTTCGGGACCCTCCTCGAGGAGGGCTGACCGTGGGGCCGGCGCCCGACTTGCCCTCCTCGCCAGGGTGGGGTGCGCTGGTGCGGCCATGGTGAACGACAGCACCTCCTCGCGGGGCACCCGTCTCCTCGGGGCGCTGACCCTCGCCGGCATGGGCGTGCTGCTGGTCTTCGCCCTGGTCATCTCGCCGGCCGACGAGACCCAGGAGGAGACGGTTCGCATGTTCTACGTGCACGTGCCGACCGCCCTGATCGCGTTCCTGGCCTTCTTCGTGACCGTTGCCGCGAGCATCGGCCACCTCCTGCGCCGCAGCGAGGGCTGGGACGTCATGGCCGGGGCGTCGGCCGAGGTGGGCGCCGTGCTCCTGGCCGCCACGCTGGTGTCGGGGATGCTCTGGGGACGCGTCACCTGGGGCGTCTACTGGACCTGGGACGCCCGCCTCACCCTCACCGCCCTGCTGTTCGTGCTCGTGCTCGGCTACCTCGCCGTGCGCCGGCTGCCTCTGGAGCGGGAGCGACGTTCCCGGCTCGCCGCCGTCGTCGGTCTGCTGCTGGGGCCGACCACCGTGGTCTGCCACTACGCCACCACGTGGTGGCGCACACTCCACCAGGGGCCGACGGTCACCACCGCCGACGCCAAGATGGACGGCACCATGCTGTTCACCTTCTTCCTCGGCATGGTGGTCTTCGGGCTCCTCTACGCCTGGCTGGTGGTGCACCGCTTCCGCGTGCTGTGGCTCGAGCACCGGGTAGAGGACGTCGACGTCGACGTGGCCGTCGCCGAGCGGCGCCGCGAGGCCCTGGTCTCGTGAGCGTGCTGGCCCTGGTCGCCGATGTGGCCGCCGCCACCGAGGAGCGCACCTTCCAGTGGGTCCTCGTGCTCAGCTGCTGGGCCGTGGTGCTCGCCGCCGTCGCCGTGGTGGCGGTGCGCAGCGCCCAGCGGGGCCGGCGCCTGGCCCGCCAAGTGCCCGAGGAGCAGCGCCGGTGGATGTGACCCCGCGCCCGGCGACCGAGGTGCCGGCCGCCCGTCCTGGCCGGAACGGTGGAGGCGGGCGGGGACCGCTGGTGGGTCTGGCGCTCGTGGCCCTGCTGGCGGCGGTGGGTTTCCTGCTCGTGAAGCAGGTGGGCAGCGCGTCGGTGTACTTCTACAACGCCGATGAGGCGGTGGCGAAGAGGTCCGAGCTGGGTGACCGGCGCTTCCGCATCCAGGGCACCTACGAGGGCACCAAGTCCACCGTCGCCGGCGGCGCCATCCGCTTCGCCATCGTGTTCCGGGGCGAGCGGGTCGTGGTCGAGCACACCGGTTCCGAGCCGGCCCTGTTCGAGCCGGGCACGGCCGTGGTCTGCGAGGGCCGGTGGGCGCCGAGCGGGCGGGTGTTCGAGTCCGACCGCATCGAGGTGAAGCACTCCGCCGAGTACAAGGCCGAGAACCCCGACCGGGTCGACCCGGCGGCACCGTGAACGCCGCCCTCGGCCGGGCCGGCGTCATCCTGGCCCTGGTCAGCTCCCTCGGCGGCGTCGCCACCGTGGTCGTCGCCCTCGCCACCGGCCGGCGGGCGATGCTGCGCCAGACCTCCAGCTTCGTGGCCCTCGTCGCCGCCGGCGCCGTGGTCGCCTTCGCCGCCATGGAGCGCGGGCTCATCACCCGGGACTTCACCATGGAGTACGTCGCCAGCCACGGCAGCACCCGCACACCGGCGCTCTACAACGTGGCCACGCTGTGGTCGGCGCTGGAGGGGTCCATCCTGCTGTGGGGGCTCATCCTGGCCGGCTACCTCGTGGCGGTCACGGTCAAGTTCCGGCGCCGCCTGACCGACCCGCTGGTGGGCTGGGCCCTGCTCACCATGTTCGCCGTCTGCACCTTCTTCTTCGCGCTGATGCTCGGCCCGGCCAACCCGTTCCGCACCCTCACGACCGCTCCCCTCGACGGCCCGGGCCCCAACCCGCTCCTCCAGAACAACGTCCTCATGGCCTTCCATCCGCCGATGCTCTACCTCGGCTACGTGGGGTTCACCGTGCCGTTCGCGTTCGCCGTCGCCGCGCTGGCGACCGGTCGGGTGGGCGAGGGCTGGTTGGTGGAGACCCGCCGGTGGACGCTGTTCGCGTGGGCCTTCCTGTCGGTCGGCATCGTCCTCGGGGCGTGGTGGAGCTACGAGGTCCTCGGCTGGGGCGGATACTGGGCCTGGGACCCGGTGGAGAACGCGTCGTTCCTCCCGTGGCTCACCGGCACCGCCTTCCTGCACTCGGTCATGGTGCAGGAGCGACGAGGCATGCTCCGGGTCTGGAACCTCTCGCTGGTGTGCGCCACGTTCAGCCTCACCATCCTGGGTACGTTCCTCACCCGCTCCGGGGTGCTCGACTCGGTGCACGCGTTCAGCGACTCGACCGTCGGGCCGCTGCTCCTCGGCTTCTTCGCCCTGGTCGTGCTCGTGGCGGTGGGGCTGATCGGGTGGCGGGGTGACCGGCTGCGATCGCCCGGTCGCATCGACTCGCCGGTGTCCCGCGAGGGTGCCTTCCTCGCCAACAACGTGGCGTTCGCGGCGTTCGCCTTCGTCGTGCTGCTGGGCACCGTCTTCCCCCTGATCGTGGAATCGGTGAACGGCGAGCGCCTCTCGGTGGGCGTGCCCTACTTCAACCGGATGACCATGCCCCTCGGCCTGCTCCTGCTGTTCCTCATGGCCGTGGCCCCGGCCCTCCCCTGGCGCAAGGCGTCGGCCGAGACGCTGGGCACGCGGCTCCAGTGGCCGGCGTGGGCGGGCACGGGCGCGGTGGTGCTGGCCGTGGTGCTCGGCGCCCGCGGGCTGGCGCCGCTGCTGGCCTTCGGCCTCGGCGGCTTCGGCGCCGGCGCCGCCGTGCGCCAGGTCGCGCTGGCCACCCGCCGCCAGGGGTGGAGGGGCCTGATGGGCCGCACCAACGGCGGGATGATCGTGCACCTCGGCGTGGTGCTCATCGCTGTCGCCTTCGCCGCCAGCTCGTCCTATGACACCCAACGGGAGCTGCGGCTCCAACCGGGAGAATCGGCTCGGGTGGGCAGCCACAGGGTCACCTACCTCGGGCTCACCGAGCGGGCCGAGACGAACCGCACGGATCGCATCGCCCGGGTGCGCATCGATGGTGGTCAGGTGTACGCGCCTCGCCTGCAGCGCTTCCCGAACGGCACCACGGAGATCGGCCGGCCCTCGGTCCGGACCAGCCCGATGGACGACGTGTACCTGGCCCTGCTCGAGGCCCCGGCCGCCGCCGGTGGGGCCGTGCGGCTCCGGGTGATCGTGCAGCCGTTGGTGATGTGGCTCTGGGTGGGCGGCGGGGTGATCGCCCTGGGCTCGGCGCTGGCCGCGTTCCCCGGCCGGCGGCGGCGGGGGACCGAACCGGTGTCGGCCCCGGTGGCCGAGCCGGCGCGTGACCGGCCCGGCCCGGTGGAGGAACGCGAACCGGTGGGGGTGGCGTGAAGCGCAGCCACCTGGCCGCGTTCGTGGCCGCCCCGGTGGCCGTCGTCCTCGCCCTGCTCATCCTCGTCCTCGCCACCCGGCCTCCCGCCGCCGACCGGGTGGCCGACAGCCCGCTCGTGGGCCAGCCGATCCCCGCGGTCGCGCTGCGCACGCTCGACGGCGAGCCCTTCTCCCTCGACCGCTACGAGGGTCGGTGGGTGCTGGTGAACTTCTTCGCCACGTGGTGCACACCGTGCCGCCAGGAGCACCCCGAGCTCGGGCGCTTCGCCGCCGCCCACGAGCGCGCCGGCGACGCCGCCGTGGTCAGCGTGGTGTTCGAGGACGACCCAGCCACGGTGCGGCGGTTCTTCGCCGAGAACGGCGGGAACTGGCCCGTGCTCGATGACCGCGATGGAAAGGCGGTGCTCGCCTTCGGCGTGGTGAAGGTGCCCGAGTCCTACCTGATCGGTCCCGATGGCGTGGTCGAGGCCAAGATCACCGGCGGGGTCACCGCCGCCGGGCTCGACAAGGTGATCGCCGACATCAGCGGGGGCACGTGATGGTCGGCCGACCCTCTCTCGTGCGGCGGGCGCCGTGGGTGGCGATGGCCGTCGTCCTGGTTCTTGCTCTGGCCATCGGGGCGCGGACCGGCGGCGGTGGCAGTGCGGAGGACCGGGTGCGGGCGGTGGCGTCGACCATCAAGTGCCCGCAGTGCGCCGGCCAGTCGGCCGCCACCTCCGACGCACCGACGGCCGCCGCCATCCGGGCCGACATCGCCGACCGGCTGGGCAAGGGCCAGTCCCCCGACCGGATCCGGGACTACTACGCCAGCCGCTACGGCGAGGCCATCTTGTTGACCCCCGGTCGCTCGGGGGTCGCGGGCCTGGTGTGGGCGCTGCCGGTGGCGGCGGTGGTGGTCGCGTTCGCCGGCCTCGGCCTCGCTTTCCGCCGTTGGCAGCGGTCCACCCCCACCGCCCTCACCCCCGAGGACCGTGCTCTCGTCTCCGCCGCCCGCCGCACCCGGCCCCCGCCCGGGGAGGACGAGCCGTTCGACCCGCACGGTGAGGGCGACGGGCGGTGAGCGTCTCCACCGACCGTCTCGACCCCGACGGGCTGGCCGCCCTGGAGGAGGAGCGCGACTTCCTGCTGGCGAGCATCGACGACCTCGACGCCGAACGGGCGGCCGGCGATCTCGGCACCGAGGACCACGCCGCCCTGCGCGACGACTACACCGCCCGCGCCGCCGAGGTCATCCGGGCCATCGACGAGCGCCGGGCGGCCCAACCCGACACCGTCTCCCGTGACACCACCGGTCGCCGTGTCGCCGTGGTCATGGCGGTCGCCGCGGTGGCGCTGCTGGCGGGGGTCCTCGTGGCCCAGGCCTCGGGCCGGCGCCAGTCCGGCGACACGATCACCGGCTCAGGGGCGGTGCCTTCCACGCCCACCGACCCGAGCCGCCGCTGCATCGACCTCACCTCGACGGGTCGGGCGGCGGAGGCCATCACGTGTTACCGGGCCGTGCTCGACGACGAGCCCGACAACGCCACCGCCCTCACCTACCTCGGCTGGACGCTCGTGCTCAGCTCGGGGTCGTTGTCGGGCCCCACCGCGGCCGACGCGCTGGCCGCCGGCAAGGACTTCCTCGCCCGGGCGGTGACCGCCGATCCCGATCTGGCCGACCCCCACGCCTTCCGGGCCATCGTGGCCGAGCGCGAGGGTCGACTGGCCGACGCCCGGGCCGAGCTCGACGCCCTCGACCGCCTCGACCCGCCGACCGAGATCAGGGCCCTCACCGCCGGCCTGCGTGACCGGGTGGAACGGGGCCTCCGGGCCGGCGCCTCGACCACGACCACCACCGCCGGGCCATGACCGTCCGGCTCGGCGGCGGCCAGGGCTTCTACGGCGACGGCCACGAGCCGGTGGCCGCTGTGCTGGAGGCGGGGGTGGACTACCTCGTGTGCGAGGCGCTGGCCGAGCTGACCCTCGCCATCCTCCAGAAGGACCGCCAGCGCGACGAGGCCACCGGCTTCACGCGCGACTTGCCCCTCTACGTCCACCAGGCCCTGCCCTGGCTGGTAGACGGCCGCACCCGGCTCATCACCAACGCCGGTGGCATCAACCCCGTCGCCGCCGGCCGGGCCGTGGGCCAGGCGCTCGAGGCCGCCGGGGCCGGCGACGTGCGGGTGGCCACCGTCGTCGGCGACGACGTCCGCCCCCTCGCCGCCGATCTCGGCCTCCCCGCCGACGCCCTCTTCGCCAACGCCTACCTCGGGGCCCGCCCGATCGTCGAGGCCCTGGCCGGCGGGGCCGACGTGGTGGTCACCGGGCGGGTGGCCGACGCCGCCCTCTTCCTCGCCCCCCTGATCCACGAGCACGGCTGGGCCGCCGACGACTGGGACCGCCTGGCCGCCGGCGTGGTGGTCGGGCACCTCCTCGAGTGCAGCGGCCAGGTCACCGGCGGGAACTGGTCGGGCCCGTGGTGGGAGCACCTCGACCCCCTGCGGGTGGGCTTCCCGATCGCCGAGGTCGAGGCCGACGGCTCGGCGGTGATCACCAAGCCGGAGGGCACCGGCGGGCGGGTCAGCTTCGACACCGTCCGCGAGCAGCTCCTCTACGAGGTGCACGATCCCCGCGCCTACCTGAGCCCCGACGTGACCGCCGACTTCACCGCCGTCGCCGTGGACGACCTCGGTGGCGACAGGGTGCGGGTGTCAGGCGCCCGGGGCGCGCCCCCGCCGGCAACCTACAAAGGGCTGGTCTGCACCCCCGCCGGGTGGTCCGGCGAGGTCCGCTTCGCGTATCCCTGGCCCGACGCCGAGGCCAAGGCCCGGACGGCGGTGGCCTCGGTGCGCCGCCGGGCCGAGCGCGACGGCGTGGCCGTGGTCGAGTGGCATGAGGAGTACTTCGGCGCCGGCGCCTACGGGGGCCGCACCGTTCCCGCTGTGCATTCCGGCGAAGGCGACGACGAGCCCCCCGAGGTCATCGGCCGCCTGGCGTGGCGCTGCGACGACGCCGAGACCGCCGCACTGGTGCCCCGGGGCGCCGGCCTGCTCGGCCTGTCGGGACCGCCCGGCATCTCCTCGGCCGGTCGTGCCCGCGACGGGCGCCCCACCCAGCTCCTCGCCGTCGACCCGTTCCCGGTCGACCGTGCCCTCGTCGACGGCCAGGTGCGGGTGAGCTTCGAACGCCCCTGACCGCTCCGCTGCCCTCAGGCTCGGGGAGGGACGTAGGTGGCGCGGGTGAAGCGCTCGCCGTCGACGTCGATCACGAACGTGCCGCCCTTGGCCGCTTGCTCCCGACTGTCGAGCTCCATGCCTTCGCCGGCCAACACCCGCATCACGTCGGGGATCACGTCGCCGTGGCTGCACAGCACCGCCTCCTCGCCGGCCAGGGAGCGGACAAGGGCGAGGGCGTCGCCGTTGGCGGTGCCCTCGTCCAGCGGCTCGCAGATCTCGAGCTCGACGCCACGGTGGCCGGCCAGGGGGGCCACCGTCTGGCGGCACCGGAGAGACGGGCTCGAGACGACCCGGTTGATGGGACGGTCGCCCAGCTCCACGACCAGGCCGGTGGCCTGGTCCCGGCCGCGGTCCGAGAGCGGTCGTTCGCCGTCGTCGCCCTTCCACTCGGAGCGCTTCCCGGCATGGGCGTGGCGCACCAGGTAGATCGTCACGGGCGCCGACGATAGAGCGTCCGTAGGATCCGGGCCGATGGCCCGCATCCAGCTCCGTGACCTGTGCGGCGCGCGGTCGGGGGACAAGGGCGACATCAGCGACCTGTCGCTCTTCGCCGACGACGCCCGCGCCTACGAGGCGATCCGTGAGGTGGTCACGGCCGAGGCGGTGAAGGCCCACTTCGGCGACCTCGTGAGGGGCGAGGTCGAGCGCTTCGAGGCGCCGAACGTGTGGGCCCTCAAGTTCGTCATGCACGAGGCTTTGGGGGGCGGCGCTCCCCGCTCCTTGCGGGCCGACAACCTTGGCAAGACCCACGCCGGCCTGCTCCTCCGCATGGAGGTGGAGGTGCCCGACGAGGTCGCCTCCGCCGCCTCCCGCCGCCGGGCGCCGCTCGCCCGCTGACCGCCGCTCAGCGCCGCGCCGCGCCGAGGGTGCGGAGGCCGGCGATCACCGGGGGAAGGGCAGCGAGCAGGGCGTCGATGTGGGCGTCGGTGGTGCTCCACCCGGTGGACACCCGGAGCGACCGGTGGGCGTCGACGCCCATGGCCTCGAGCACCGGGGACGGCTCCAAGGCCTCCGAGGAGCAGGAGTTGCCGGAGTGGGCGGCGATGCCGGACCGGTCGAGCCCGAGCAGCACGGCCGACGGTTCGATCCCCAGCATGCCGAGGCAGACCAGGTGGGGGAGCCGCCCGACGGGGTCGCCGTAGACGACCACGCCATCAAGGCCGGGCACGGCCTCGAGCACGCGGTCGGTGAGTCGGCGGGCCTCGTCGGCTTCGATGCGCTGGCGGTCGTCGGTGGTCAGGGAGGCGGCAGCGGCGCCGAACCCGACCACGCCCGGCACGTTCTCGAGACCCGCCCGCCGGGCCCGCTCCTGGTCGCCGCCCACGAGCAACGGCCGCAGCCGCAGGCCCCGCCGCACGAGCAGGGCTCCTACGCCGGGCGGGCCCCCCACCTTGTGGGCGCTGACGCTGAGCAGGTCGGCACCGACGTCGTCGAAGTCGATGGGGACGTGCCCGGCGGCCTGGGCGGCGTCGACGTGGACCAGCACGCCCCGCGCCCGGCAGGCCGCCACCACCTCGGCCACCGGCTGCACCGTTCCCACCTCGTGGTTGCCCCACTGCAGATGGACGAGGGCGGTGTCGGGGCCGACCGCCGCCATCATCTCGTCGGGGTCGACCCGCCCCTCGCCGTCGACTCCGACCACGGTGACGTCGCCGGCGCGGGCCGCCGCCTCCCGGACGGCCGAGTGCTCGACCGCCGGCACCACCTGGTGAGCCCCCCGTTCGGCGGCGCCCCAGACGGCGGCGGCGATGGCCTCGGTGCCGCCGCTGGTGAACACCACCTCCCTCCCCCGTGCGCCGAGCCACGCCGCCACCTGCTCGCGGGCCTCCTCCACCGCCACCCGGGCGGTCATCGCCTCGGTGTGCATGCGGCCCGGGTCACCGCCCGGCGAGCGCAGGCACGCCACCACGGCGTCGACCACCTCAGGTCGCGGCGGGGACGTCGACGCGTGGTCGAGGTAGGCGCGGGCCACGGCGTTCAGTCGATGTCGGGGCAGTGGTCTTCGGTGTAGCTCTGCACCGTGTCGAAGGCCTCGCTCGACGCCTTCACCTGGGGGTCGTCGCCGATGGCCGAGAGGTCGTCGGCCGATCGGGCGGCGTCGACCGTGGGCTGGAGGTCGTGGAGCACGCCCACCATGGTCGACAGCTCGTCGGCGATCTCGTCCGGCGCAACGGCCTCGGCGTCCTCCATGAGGGCGATGTAGCGGCGGTAGCCGTCCTTGAACTGGTCGACCTGGCCCTCGTCGATGGCGTCGCCCAGCTCGTCGTCCAGGTCCGCCAGCTGGGCGGCGGCGGAGCAGAAGGCGCGGTCGTCCGGATCGGGCGTCCCCCCGGTGGTGGGCGTGGAGACGGTCGGGATCGGCCGGGTCGTGGTGGACGACGTCGACGTCGACGATGTCGTCGGACGGCTCGTCGTGGTCGACCCGCTGGTGGTCGGGTCCTCGGTGGTGGACGTGGTGGTGCGGATGGGGCCGGCGGTTTCCTCGGTGGTGCCGCACCCGGCCAGGGCGGCGAGCGCCATCAGCGCGGCCACGACCGCCACGGCGGCGGGGAGGCGGGTTCGGGCGGGGGAGCGGGGGGGCATGGTTCCTCCTGGGGCAGTGGGCGTCCCGTCCGACGAGGGCGGGGGCGGCTGCGGTTCCGTCAGGTCTCGACCAGGGTGACGCAGAGGGCGTCGCCCCAGGCCCGCGAGGACTCGATCGAGGGCTCGGTGTCGCCGTAGAGGCCGGCCAGCATGCCCTTGACCATGCCCCGGTCCACCGCGCAGATGACGGGATGCTCCACCGCCGTCCCGCCGAAGGGGCAGTGGTCGTTGACGATGCGCAGATCCCCGCCCCGCTGCTCGGCGTGGGAGGCGAACCCGTGGGCGGTGAGGGCGTCGGCCACGGCGTGGAGGGCGGCCCGGAACGACCCTTGGCCGGCCGTGCCCGCGGCGGCGCCGCCCATCGATGCCGCGAGGGTGCGGCCGTACTCCACCCCCACGTCCTCGGCCATGGCCTCCGCCTCGGCCGGCGGGAGCATGGCCAGCGCCCGCCCCAGCAGGGTGATGACGAGGTCGTCGTGGCGCACCGGCACCTCCACGTCGACCTGTTCGGCCGAGACGCGGTACCGCTTGGACGGCCGGCCGGCCCCGCCGGCCCCTGCCCGGGCGAGGGCCACGTCGAGGTAGCCGCCGCCGGCCAGCTTGTCGAGGTGGTGGCGGGCCACGTTGGGGTGCAGGGCGAAGCGCTCGGCCACCTGCGACGCCGTCACCCCGTCGGGCTCGTCGCGGAGGAAGAGCCAGATCCGACGCCGGGTGGGGTCCCCGAAGGCCGACGTGAGGGCGGTGACGACCGACGTGAAGTCGGTGGGGGACAGTGGGCGCTGGGCCACGGCCGGTATTCTACCTACGGGCATAGGGGAGATCCCCGTCTGCCCCCGAACCCGCCGAGGAGGATCCGGTGCCCGTCACCGAAGCAGCCGTCGTGGAGGCCCTCCGCCCGGTGGAGGATCCCGAGCTCCATCGCAGCATCGTCGACCTGGGCATGGTCCGGGGGGTCACCTTCGACGGTCCCTCGGTGAGCGTGCTGATCGCCCTCACCGTCGCCGGCTGCCCGCTGAAGTCCGAGATCCAGCGCCGCGTCACCGGCGCCGTCACCGCTCTCGACGGGGTCGACACCGTGGCCCTCGACTTCACCGTCATGACCGAGGAGGAGCTGTCGGCCCTGCGCCACCGCCTGCACGGCGACCCCGCCTCCACCGCCGGCTCCCAGCCCGCCTCCGGCCATGCCGAGGGCCGCACCATCCCCTTCGCCGACCCTTCGAGCCGCACCCGCGTGCTGCTCGTGGCCTCGGGCAAGGGCGGCGTGGGCAAGTCCTCGGTGACCACCAACCTGGCGGTGGCCATGGCCGCCCGGGGCCGGTCGGTGGCGGTGGTCGACGCCGACGTGTGGGGCTTCTCGATCCCCCGCATGCTGGGTGTCCAGCGCCCGCCGGTGGTGCTCGACGGCATGCTCGTGCCGCCGGAGACCCACGGGGTGCGCTGCATCTCGATGGGGTTCTTCGCCGAGGAGGACCAACCCGTCATCTGGCGGGGCCCGATGCTGCACAAGGCGCTCGAGCAGTTCCTCACCGACGTGTACTGGGACGACCCCGACTTCCTCCTGGTGGACCTGCCCCCCGGCACCGGCGACATCTCCATCTCCCTCGCGCAGTTCCTGCCCCGCGCCGAGGTGTACGTGGTCACCACGCCCCAGCCGGCGGCCCAGCGGGTGGCCCAGCGGGCGGCGTTCATGGCCCAGAAGGTGAACCTCTCGGTGAAGGGGATCATCGAGAACATGTCGTGGTTCACCGGTGACGACGGTCGGCGTTATGAGATCTTCGGCGCCGGCGGGGGCTCCGACCTGGCCCAGCGGCTCGAGGTGCCCCTCCTCGGCCAGGTGCCGCTCGTCCCGGAGCTGCGGGAGGGCAGCGACACCGGCCGCCCGATCATGGCCGAGCACCCCGACTCCGAAGCGGGCCGCGCCTTTGCCGCCATCGCCGAACGGATCGACGTGGAGCTGGCCCCCACCCGCCGCTACCACCCCCAGCTCAAGGTCATCTGACCCGGCGTCCGGGGGCACCCCGGACCTGCGCTGGGCCTCGCTCTGGGATCATGGGGCCATGACCGAAGTGCCGAGAAAGGCGCTGCGGCGGTCCCTCCGGCTGGCCGGGCTGCCGGCCGCGCATGCCGGTCGGACAGCGTTGGGGCTCGGCAAGCGGCTCGGCGGACGGCCGGCGGAGCTGGTGGCGGCGGAGGTGCAGGCCCGGACCGCAGCCCAGCTGTTCCGGACCCTCGGAGAGCTGAAGGGCGGAGCCATGAAGCTCGGACAGGCCCTCTCGGCGATGGAGCCTCTCCTGCCCGCGGAGCTCGCAGGACCGTACGGGGACGCACTCACCCGGCTGCAGGAGACAGCGCCGCCCGTGCCGGTGGCATTCCTCCACCGCGTGCTGGCCGAGGACCTCGGCTCCGACTGGCGCGACCGGTTCGACACCTTCGAGGATCTGCCCGCTTCGGCAGCCAGCATCGGACAGGTGCATCGGGCGGCATGGCACGACGGCACACAGGTGGCAGTCAAGATCCAGTACCCCGGCGCCGCCGAGGCGCTCACCGCCGACCTCCGACAGCTCGACCGAGTGGCGCCACTCGCCCGCCTCGGCGCGCCGATGATCGACGCCCGCCAGCTCTTCGGCCAGCTTCGCGAGCGCCTGCTCGAGGAGCTCGACTACGAACGGGAGGGAGCCGCGCAACGCGCGTTCGCGGTGGCCTTCACCGACGACGCCGACATCGTCGTGCCCGCCGTGCTCGAAGCGCGGCCGCGTGTCCTGGTCACGGCATGGGTGGAAGGGCAACCACTGGCCGACGTGATCACGAACGGGACGTGTGAGCAGCGGGACGGGGCTGGACTCCGTCTGCTGCGGTTGCTGCTGTCGAGCCCCGAGCGGGCGGGCCGCATCCACGGCGACCCTCACCCCGGCAACTTCCGACTCCTTGCTGACGGGCGTTTGGCGGTACTCGATTTCGGCTCGTCCGAGGTCATGTCGACGGGCTGGCCGGAGGCGCTCGGCCGACTCCTTCGGGCGGCACGTGACCGAGATGGTGAAGCCCTGCACGGCGAGGCCGTCGCCGTGGGACTGATCCGTCCCGACGCCACCGACGGCGCGACCCTCGTCGCACTGCTGGGCCCCTGGACGGAGCCGCTCCGCGAGGTCCGCTTCCACTTCGCCCGCCCCTGGCTGCAACGGGGGGTCCGATCCTGGTCCCATCCCCGCAGTGCCGGGGCCAGACTCCAACGCAGCGTCCGCATCCCCGCCCAGCACCTCCTCGTCCAGCGTGTAGCGCTTGGGCTCCTGGGCGTGCTCACGTCGCTGGACGCCACCGTGGCCGCACGAGGAGAGGTCGAGCGGTGGATCCCCGGCCTGCCATGAGTCGTCCGCTTCCCTTCGTCCCGCGAGCGCTCTCATCAACGCCTGCCATCAACTTGAGGTCCGGGAGCACGAACGGCGGTGCCGAACGGATCGAGGTGGAGCTCGCCCCCACCCGCCGCTGCCACCCCCAGCGCAAGGTCATCTGACCTCCCGGCCCGCCGAGTCGCCGTCCGCCGGGACCGGCGGCGTCGTACCCTCTGTGGTGATGGCCTCCTCCGAGCGTGACGGCGAAGCCGCCGACCTCGGCGAGGTCGGCGGGCGGCGGATCGGGCGGCGGGCGGTGCTCGGCCTGTTCGGCCTGGGCGCGGCCGGCGTGGTGTTCGGGGCGAAGGTGCAGGGCGCGGTCGACCGGGCCCTGCGTCCGCTCACCCTGAAGGACCGCACCGGCCTGAGCTCCTACCTGCCGGGCAGCGGGCGGTTCCGCATCTACTCGGTCACCGGCTCGTCGCCGCGGCGGACCACCGACGAGTACCGCCTGCGGGTGGACGGCCTGGTGGAGCGGCCCGTCGAACTGTCGTGGTCGCAGCTGCGAACCGACCTCCCCCAGACCCGGATGACCAAGGACTTCCAGTGCGTCACCGGGTGGCGGGTGGAGGAGGTGGCCTGGGCCGGGGTGCGGATGCGCGACGTCCTCGACCACGTGGGCGTGAAGGCGGGCGCCACCCACCTGCGCTTCTGGTCCTTCGACGGCACCTACACCGAGAGCCTCACCCTCGACCAGGCTCGCCGGCCCGACGTGCTCGTGGCCCACGAGATGCTCGGCAAGACCGTCACCCGCGACCACGGGGGCCCGGTCCGGCTCTACGTGGCGCCGATGTACGGCTACAAGTCGCTCAAGTGGCTCGACCGCATCGAGGTGGTCGACCGCCTCGTCCCCGGGTACTGGGAGGAGCTGGGCTACGACGTCGACGCCTGGATCGGTCGCTCCAACGGCCGCGACGGCGCCGACGAGCCCGTGGGGTGAGCGCCACGGTCGAGACGGCCGGCACCGTCGACATCGTCGTCGGTGACCGCATCGTGCGGTTCGACCGGGCCGAGCGCCTCCTCCACTGGGCGACGGCCGTCCTCGTGATGGTGATGATGGCCACCGGTGCGGTGCTGTACTTCGGCCCCTTGGCGGCGGCGGTCGGACGACGGGTGCTGATGAAGGACCTCCACGTGTGGAGCGGCCTGCTGCTGCCCGTCCCCGTGGCCGTCACCGTGGCCGGCCGCTGGCGCGACGGCCTGCGTCGGGATGCCGCCCGCATCGGCCGCTGGACGGCCGACGACCGGCTGTGGCTCCGCTCCCGGGGACAGTCCCGCGCCCTGCGCACGGGCAAGTTCAACGCCGGTCAGAAGCTCAACACGCTGTTCGTGGCGGGCGTCCTCCCGGTGCTGTTGATGACGGGCTCGGTGATGCGCTGGTTCGACCCGTTCCCCGACTCCTGGCGCACCGGGGCCACCTTCGTCCACGACCTCGCCGCGTTCGGCATCTGGGTGACCGTCACCGGCCACATCGTGAAGGCGATCAGCGAACCGGTGGCCATGCGGGCGATGTGGTCGGGCTGGGTGCCCGAGGCGTGGGCCCGCCGGCACCGGCCCCGCTGGCACCACGACGTCACCAGCGGCTGACCTGCCGCCCCGCCGCCGGCCCGCTGGGGGACGGGCCGGCCGTTCCCTCTACGATGACCGCCGATCCCCTGAGGAGGGCCGCGTGGACGTCCGCATCGGTGTCACCTACAGCGCCAAGGAGCTCGACATCGAGCTTCCCGACGGCGCCGAGCCGGAGCGGGTGAAGGCCGACCTCGAGGCGGCCATCGGCGAGGGGTCGATGGTGTGGGTGACCGACCGCCGCGGCCGCCAGGTCGGCGTGCCCGCCGACAAGGTCGCCTACGTGGAGCTGGGCACGCCCGACGGCGACCGTCGCATCGGCTTCGGCGCCTAGCCCTCGCCGGCCGTCCGACCGACCGCACCCCGCACCGTGGCCCTCGACCTGCTGGACCGTCGCCTGCTGTTCGTCACCGGCAAGGGTGGCGTGGGCAAGACCACCGTGGCTGCCGGCCTGGCCCTGCTGGCCGCCGAGCGGGGCAAGCGCACGCTCGTCTGCGAGGTCGACGCCAAGGGCGGCATGGCCGGCTTCTTCGAGGCCAGCGCCACCGCGTTCGAGCCCCGCGAGGTGCAGCCCGGGCTGTTCGCCATGTCGATGGACACCGAGGAGTCCCTGAAGGAGTACCTGAAGCTCCAGCTCAAGGTGCCGATGTTCGCTCGGATCGGTCCCCTCGCCCGCACCTTCGACTTCATCGCGGACGCCGCTCCCGGGGTCAAGGAGATCCTCACCGTCGGCAAGCTGTGCTGGGAGGTGCGCGAGCGGCACTACGACCTGGTGGTGGTCGACGCGGTGGCCACCGGCCACATCGTGGGCCAGCTGGCCGCCCCCCAGGGCATCAACGAGCTGGTGCAGGTGGGCCTGGTCCGCAACCAGACGGGCTGGATGATCGACATCCTGGCCGACCCCCGCCAGACCGGTGCGGTGATCGTGTCCGCCCCCGAGGAGATGCCGGTCAACGAGACCATCGAGCTGGCCGCCCGCATCAGCGCCGAGACCGACGTCGACCTGGCTGCGGTGATCGTCAACCGGGTGCTGCCCGAGCTGTTCGGCCGGAGCGAGGAGGTCATCTTCGACACCTTGCGCGAGCCACAGCACGCCGAAGCACTGGCGGCGGCGGTGGGCGGCGATGTCGAGCCCATCCTCGAAGGGGCCCGCCTCGCTGTCACCCTCCGGCGGACCCGTGCCGGCCACCTCGACCGCCTCCGCAAGGGCCTCCCCGGCGACCTGCCCCTGCTGTACCTGCCCTACCTGTTCACCCGGGCGCAGGGCCTGCGAGCGACCCACCAGGTGGCCGAGGCCCTGTCCGACGAGCTCGGCTACTGATGGCCAAGGGCACAGGCGTCGAGGAGAGGGCTCGCACCCTCGAACAGCTCCTCGCCGCCAAGGAGATCGCCATCAGCTGCGGGTCCGGGGGCGTGGGCAAGACGACCACCGCCGCCGCCCTGGGGGCCATGGCCGCCACCCACCTCGGCGGCAGGGTGCTCGTGCTCACCGTCGACCCCGCCCGCCGCCTGGCCAACGCCCTCGGCCTCGAGCAGTTCGGCAACTCCGAGACCCGGGTGCCGCCGTCCGCCTTCGCCGAAGCCGGCGTCGAGCCGCGGGGCGAGCTGTGGGCGGCCATGCTCGACACCAAGGCCTCGTGGGACGACCTCGTGCGCCGCCACGCCCCTGACGCCACGACCCGCGACGCCATCCTTGCCAACCCGCTCTACGCCAACATCACCGGCAAATTCGTCCAGAGCCACGACTACATCGCCATGGAGCGGCTCTACGAGCTCCACACCGCCGGCACCTACGACCTGATCGTGGTGGACACGCCCCCCACCCGCAACGCCATCGACTTCCTCGAGGCGCCCGACCGCATGGCCGACTTCTTCAGCAGCCGGCTGTTGCGGTGGCTGACCGCGCCGGCGAAGTCCCGGATCGTGAACATGGCGTCCAAGCCCTTCTACCGGGTGGCCGACTCCATCCTCGGCACCCAGTTCCTCGAGGACATCGCCCAGTTCTTCCTGCTCTTCCAGACCATGGCACCGGGTTTCGTGCAGCGGGCCGAGTCGGTGGCCCGCACCCTGTCGGACAAGCGCACCACCTTCCTCGTCGTGTCGACCCTCGAGTCCGCACCCGTGCGGGAAGCGGAGTTCTTCATGGGCGAGCTGGACCGCCGTGGTCTCCACCTCGGCGCGCTGGTCCTCAACAAGGTGCTGCCCTCCTACCTGCGGCGAACGGTCACCACCCCGGTGGCCCGACGGCTGTGCTCGGATGCGGAGGCCCTCGCACCGAAGGTGGCCGACGGGGTCGGTCCGCCGGCCGACGTGGCCCGCGTGCTGCACGAGGTGGGCGAGAGCTTCCTCAACTACCAGGTGGTGGCCACCCGGGAGAGCGAGCAGCAGGCCGAGCTGGCCCGCACCCCGGAGGTGGTGGCCAGCGTCCCCTACTTCGACGCCGACATCGCCGACCTGGAGGGCCTGCTCCGCCTGGGTGAGCAGATCTGGCGCTGAGCGGATTACCCGGCACCCTCCGGGGCCCGCCGACGGCGTCCCGTACGATCGGCGGCGATGGCCAGTCTCGCCGACATCGCCGACACCCGGACGGCGCTGAGCGCGGCCCAGACCAGCCACCTCCACCGGTTGGTCACCTCGTGGGCGCTGCTGGCCGACTTCTGCTTCTCGGACCTGCTGCTGTTCGTGCCCACCGACGAGGCGGGCTCCCACTTCGTGGTCCTCGGTCAGATCAGGCCCACCACCAACCAGACCCTGTACCGGCACGACCTGCTCGGTGAGATCACCGACGAGGTGGAGCGGCCGCTCGTGGCCCGCTCCTACCGGCTGGGGGAGATCATCGAGGGTGAGGTGACCGACCCCGTCATCCGCGAGCGGGTCCGGATGCTGTGCATCCCCGTGCGGTGGAAGGAGACCACGGTGGCGGTGCTGTCCCGGGAGTCGGCCCCGTCGGTCGGCCGGGCTCCCGGTGAGCTCGAACGCATCTACACCGAGATCTTCAACCGCTTCGCCCGCATGATCGCCGCCGGCGAGTTCCCCTTCGCCGCCGAGGACAGCGAGAGCGAGGAGGCACCCCGCGTCGGTGACGGGTGCCTGGTGCTCGACCGCTCGGCACGGGTCGAGTACGCCTCGCCCAACGCCGTGTCCGCCCTCCACCGCGCCGGTGTGCACGTCAACACCGAGGGCCTCCGGCTGGGCGAGCTCGGCCTCCAGGACGAGGTGGTCCACACCGCGTTCACCATGGCCTCACCGGTCATCGAGGAGGTCGACAGCAGCACCGGCGTGACCGTCCTCGTGCGCTGCATCCCGCTGCTGGAACAGGGCCGCGTCTCGGGGGCGGTGGTGCTGTTGCGCGACGTGTCCGAGCTCCGCCGCCGGGACCGGCTCCTGCTCTCCAAGGACGCCACCATCCGCGAGATCCACCATCGGGTGAAGAACAACCTCCAGACGATCTCGTCGTTGCTGCGGCTGCAGGGCCGCCGCCTCGCCTCACCCGAGGCCAAGGACGCCATCGAGGAGTCGGTGCGGAGGATCTCCTCGATCGCCCTCGTGCACGAGACGCTCTCCCGCGACGCCGGTGAAGACGTGCCCTTCCTCGACATCCTGCGGCCGCTCCTGCGGATGGTGGAAGAGGGCCTCGTCTCGCCCGACCGGCACGTGGAGATGACCGTCGCCGGCGACCCGGGAACCCTGCCCGCCACCGTCGCCACACCTATGGCCGTCGTCCTTAACGAGCTGCTGCAGAACGCCGTCGACCACGCCTTCCCCCCCGCATCCGAGGGTGACGGGGCCCGGCCTCCCGGCCACGTCCGGGTCGATCTGGCCAACGACACCCTCGAGCTCACCGTGCGGGTGGTGGACGACGGCGTCGGCCTGCCCGAGGGCTTCTCGGTGGCCTCGACCAGGGGCCTGGGGCTCTCCATCGTCCGGGCCCTGGTGACCTCGGACCTCGGCGGCACCATCGACATGTACGAGCCCCTCGACGACACCCCCGGTACCGTCGTCGAGCTGCGCGTGCCGCTCTCGCTTTGACCTACGTCGGCTGCGCCTCCTCAGGTCGGGCTTCGCCCATCCGGGTCACCCGCAGGGGGCGGCTCCGCCTGGCGGACTCCGCCGCGTCGGGAACGGCCGGCGTCGTCGGTCAGGTTCAGGCGGTGCGGCGCTGGCGGGCGGTGTACTGCTTGCGGAGCTTGCGGCGCTCCTCCTCGGAGGTGCCACCCCAGATCCCCGAATCCTGGTTGGTGGCGAGGGCGTACTCGAGGCACGGGGCCTGGGCCTCACAGACCTGGCACACCGCCTTGGCGCTCTCGATCTGCTCGATGGCCGGGCCGGTGGTGCCCACGGGGAAGAAGAGGTCGGGGTCGGTGTCGCGGCAGGCCGAGACGCGGCGCCAGTCGTCCGATGCCAGGGTGAGTGACAACAGGTGGCTCGAGCTCAGCGCCACTACGACCTCCAGACGGGCCACGAAACCAAGTTCGTGACTATGTTCACATGCTGTCGCAACCGAGGGTCACAGGTATGCGCAGCGGGACTTCCGCACCGTACCCGCCGGTGCTCACTCCTGCAAGCACTTCTTTGCGAAACGGTGACGGAAGTGACCGATGTCCCCTGACCGCCCCGCCCGGCCGCTCGTCTACGCCCACCGTGGCGCGTCGGCGGCCGCTCCCGAGAACACCGTGGAGGCCTTCGTCCTGGCTCGTGACATGGGGGCCGACGGCGTCGAGCTGGACGCCCGGCGGACCGCCGACGGCCACCTCGTCGTGCACCACGACGCCCACCTGCCCGATGGCCGCCTCGTCGTCGAGGTGGCGGCCGCCGCCCTGCCGTCGTCGGTCCCCGGCCTGACCGAGGCCCTCGATGCCTGCGGGGGAATGGTGGTCAACCTCGAGATCAAGAACTGGCCGGCCGATCCCGACTTCGACCCCACCATGGCGGTGGCCGACGCGGTGGCGAACCTGGCCGAGGACCCGCGGCGCGACGACGACCTGCTCGTGTCGTCGTTCCACTGGTCCACCGTCGATCGGGTGGCCGAGCTGTCGCCGGGGACACCCACCGCGCTGCTCGTGGCGACGACCGACCCGGCGGGCGCCCTCGAGAGGGCGACGGCGCGAGGCCACCGGGCGGTGCACCCGTGGGACCCGCTGGTGACGTCGGAGCTGGTGGCGGCGGCCCACGACCGTGGCCTGGCCGTGAACGTGTGGACCGTCGACGACCCCGACCGCATCCGCCAGCTGGCCGGCCTGGGGGTCGACGGCGTGGTGACGAACCGTCCCGACGTCGCCCGCCGCGTCCTGGGAGGGCCGGGCTAGATCCCCGGGCCCGCCGTCACCGCCCGAGCAGCCCGCCGAGGGCGCCCCCGACGCCACCCTGCGCACCGGTCTGGGCGCCGGCCTGGTTCATGGCCGCCAGGTCCAGCTCGCTCGGCTGCACGATGACCCAGCCCTGGCCGTTGAACCCGATCTGCACGGCCTCGCCGGTGCCCCGACCGATCAGCCCGGCCATCTTGAACGAGCGAGCCACGGTGGTCTGGAGGTTCGCCGACCAGCACACGACGGCGTTCGAGTCGGCGAAGGTGGGCGCGTCGGTCTGGAGCACCACCGGCGTGCCGTTGGAGGTGACCGCCACCCACCCGGTGCCCCGGATGATGGTGTTGAACAGGCCGCCCGACATCATCCCGCCACCCTGGATGAGGTGGACGTCGACGTCCATCGAGGTGTCGTAGGCGAGGACGCTGCGGCCGTTGATGCTGATGGCGTCGCCCTCCAGGTAGATGAGGTGGACGTCCCGGCCCTGGTCGGCGAAGAACACCTCGCCCTGGCCGGTCACCGACATCGTGGCCACCCCCTCGCCGGTGAGCTTCTGCTTCAGCATCTTCCCGATGCCGCCCGCCGACTGGTAGTTGAAGTCGGCCTGGCCCTGGTAGGCCACCATCGAGCCCTGCCGGGCGGTCACCGTGCCGTTCAGCTTCACCTTCAACATCTTGGAGTTCTGCAGGGCGAACTGGGAGTCGGTGGCCGACTCCAGGTTGTTGGAAAAGAGGTCGCTCTTCATGGCCGGGGATCGTACGGGACCGCCCGCCGCCGCGCCCTGGGCTCAGGGCAGGACCAGGTTCAGGACGTCGGGCTCGTGGCGGAGCTCGAGCCGCTCGGTGTCGCCCAGGTGGTCGCCGTCGACCTGGTAGGGGAACGGTCCGTGGCCGGTGACGGTGAAGCGGTCGCAGTCGGTCCGGTAGTCGACGAAGCGCAGGCGCCGGACGCGGCCACCCCCGCGGGACAGGGCGGCCTGAGCCAGGCGCAGGATCTTGACGAAGGCGAGGTCCCTCACCGTCAGCGCCACCAGCCCCCGTTCGAGGGTGGCGTCGGGGGCCACGTCGAGGGCGCGGTTGGCGAAGTACGTGTACGGGTTGGTGTTGAAGGCGACCGCGAAGGCGGCTTCGATCTCCGAACCGTCGACGTGACGGACCGTGAACCGGGGCCGGGTCCGGTCGTAGTGGCGGAACCAGGCGGTGAAGGCGGAGTACACGAAGAGGGGGTGGCCCAGGTAGCGCTTGAAGGTGGCCCGGCGCTCCACCTGGGCGACCACGGCGGCGTCGAAGCCCATCCCCACGTGGAACAGGAAGTAGCGGCCGTTCACCGAGCCCAGCCCGACCGGGCGGATCGATCCCCGGGCCAGCGAGTCGAGCAACACGCCGGTCGCCTCGATGGGGTCGTTCGGCAGGCCGATGGTGCGGGCGAACACGTTGGTGGAGCCGCCGGGAAGGGCGGCCAGCGCGCACGCGGTGCCGGCCAGGCCGTTGGCCGCCTCGTTCAGCGTGCCGTCGCCTCCGAGCACGACCACCACCTCGACACCCTTGGCCGCCGCGCCCTGGGCCAGGCGGGTGGCGTGACCCCGCCGGCTGGTCTCGGCCAGGGTCACGTCGTGGTCGGCGGAGAGCGCCTTCTGGATGACGACCCGCCCCCGGGCCGTCACCGAGGAGGCCGACGAGTTCACCAGCAGCAGGGTCCGCAAGAGCCGCGAAGGTACTCCCGGCGGCCGACTGGTGGATTTGGTCGACTGGCGGCGGCGTAACAGAATCCCCGACCATGAACGTGGTCGTGTGCGTGAAGCAGATCCCTGATCCGGCCGACCCGGGGGCCCTCGAGGAGGACCACACGCTGCGGCGGGACGGCAAGCTCATCCTCGACGAGTCGGACTCCTACGGCGTCGAGATGGCCCTCCAGCTGGTCGACAAGGCCGGCGACGGCGAGGTCACCCTCGTGTCGATGGCGCCCAACAACGAGGTCAGCGGGCTGCGCACCGCGCTCGCCATGGGCGCGGCCAAGGCCATCCTGGTCAGCGATCCCGTCCTGTCCGGCGCCGGGGCGCTCGACACGGCCAAGGTGCTCGCCGCCGCCATCGGCCGGGTGGAGGGGGCCGACCTGATCCTCACCGCCACCGAGTCCTCCGACGGCTACACCGGCACCGTGCCCGGCCAGATCGCGGCCGTGCTCGACCTGCCGTCGATCACCTTCGCCAAGCACGTCGAGGTGGCCGACGGCACCGTCTCGGTGCAGCGCCAGACCGAGCTCGGCTACGACCAGTGCGAGAGCCCGCTCCCGGCGCTGGTGTCGGTCACCGCCGGCGTGGTCGAGCCCCGGTACCCGTCGTTCAAGGGGATCATGGCGGCCAAGTCCAAGCCCGTCGACCAGGTGACGGTCGCCGACCTCGGCCTCGACCCCGCCTCGGTGGGAGCGGCCGGCGCCGGCCAGGAGATCGTCGAGGTCACCCCCGCCCCCGAGCGCCAGGCCGGCGAGGTCATCGAGGACGACGGCGAAGCCCACCTGAAGATCATCGAGTTCCTCGACGGGCTCAAGGTCATCTGAGAACGGAGAACGAGCGACATGGCAGTTTCCACGATCTGGGTGCACGCCGAAGCGGCCGACGGCAAGGTCGCCACCATCACCCTCGAGATGCTGGCCAAGGCGCGGGAGCTGGCCGGCACTGTGGAGTGCTTCTACTCCGGGGATGACGCCGAGGCCATCGCCCCCACCCTCGGCGCCCACGGCGCCACCAAGGTCCACTCCACCGGGGACCTCGGCGGCGGGCTTCCCGGGGTCCACCTGGCGGCGGCCGTGGCCCAGGCCGCCGGTGACGCCGCCCCCGACCTCGTGATGTTCGGCACGACCTACGACGGCCGGGACATCGCCGCCCGCCTGTCGGTCAAGCTCGACAAGCCGGTGATCACCAACAACACCGACGTCGCCGTCGAAGGTGACGACGTCGTGGTCTTCGAACCCATCTTCGGCGGCACCCAGATCGTCAAGACCAGGTTCTCCGCCGGGGCGCCGGCCATCGGCACGTTCCGGCCGAAGTCGTTCGTGGCCGAGGAGTCCGGCGGCGGGCCGGCCGAGGTGGCCGAGCTGGCCGTCCCCGACTCCGGTGCGGCCGGCGCCGCCCGCATCCTCGACCGCCACGTGGAGGAGTCCTCCGGGCCGAAGCTCGACGAGGCCGCCGTGGTCGTCTCCGGCGGTCGGGGCCTCGGCGAGGCCTCCAAGTACCAGATCATCGAGGACCTGGCCAAGGCCCTGAAGGGCGCGCCGGGCGCCTCGCGCGCCATCGTCGACGCCGGCTGGGTGCCCTACTCCTACCAGGTGGGCCAGACCGGCAAGGTGGTGAAGCCGACGGTGTACATCGCCGCCGGGATCTCCGGGGCCACGCAGCACATGGTGGGCATGAAGGGCTCGAAGAACATCGTCGCCATCAACAAGGACCCCGAGGCCCCCATCCTCTCGATCGCCGATCTCGGCATCGTGGGCGACGTCCACAAGGTGCTGCCCAAGCTCCTTGAGGCCCTCCAGAGCCGCGGTTGACCCTCCGCCGGGGGCGGCGCCGGGCGCGTGAGCGCCGGGCCCTGCTCGAGGGCGGCTCCGAGGTCGAGGTGCGCTGCCACCTCCGGCGGACGTCGTCGCGGGGATGGGGGCCCTGGGTGGAAGGGGTCCTGCAGCTGCCCGGGGTGGGGGCGGGCGCCGGCGAGGCCGCGTTCCTCGCCGACGACCCGGCGGCAGCGGCTCTGGTGGTCGGCCGCACCGGTCGGTCCGGGCCCGTCCCGGTCGGCCCGACCCAGGACGTGAGCCGCCGACCGGTGCGGTTCAAAGGCGAGGCCTTCTTCGGCCTCGACGCCGAGGTGCTGGTGGTCGCCACCGACCGCTACCAGAGCGAGATCGCCGTCGATCCGGCCGAGGTCGACGCGGTCGCCGGCCGGCTCGCATCCTTCGTCGGCCCGTAGTGTCGGCGCCCGTGGGCCCCCGCAACCCCGGCGTCTGGCGCAACTGGGCCGGCAACCAGCACTGCGCGCCGGTGGCGGTGGAGCGACCAACCTCCGAGGCCGACCTCGTGGCGGTGGTGGAACGGGCGGCCGCCGCCGGCCGGAGGGTGAAGGCGGTCGGCGCCGGCCACAGCTTCACGTCGATCGCCTGCACCGACGGCCACCTGGTGGACCTCTCCCGCTACGGGCGGGTGCTCGACGTCGACCTGGCCGCCGGGGAGGTCACGGTGCAGGCCGGGATCACCCTGCGGGCCCTGAACCGGGCCCTCGCCGCCCGCGGCCTGGCCCTCGAGAACCTGGGCGACATCGCCTACCAGTCCGTGGCCGGGGCGGCGGCCACCGCCACCCACGGCACCGGCATCCGGTTCGGCAACCTCTCCAGCCAGATCGTCGGTCTGCGCCTGATCGCCGGCGACGGCGACGTGGTGGCGTGCTCGGCCGCGTCTCGGCCCGACGTGTGGTCGGCCGCCCGGGTGGGTGTCGGCGCCCTCGGCCTGGTCTCCACCATGACGCTCCGGTGCGTGCCCGCCTTCAACCTCCACGCCGTCGAGGAGGCCCGCCCGGTCGACGAGGTGCTCGAGGAGCTCGACGACCTGGTGGACGGGAACGACCACTACGAGCTGTTCTGGATCCCGGGCACCCGGTGGGCGCTCACCAAGCGCAACCGCCGCACCGCCGAGCCGGCCCAGCCGAGGCGGCGGTGGGAGGCGTTCCGCAACGAGGTCCTCTACGACAACCTCGCCTTCGGCGCCATGCTGCGGGTCGGTCGGCGCCGGCCCGACCTCATCCCCCGCATGGCCAAGGCCATCCCCTCGGCCGGGCGCCAGGAGTACGTCGAGCGCAGCGACCGGGTCTTCGCCAGCCCCCGCCTGGTCCACTTCCTGGAGATGGAGTACGCCGTGCCCCGGGCTGCGTTCCGCCCCGCCTTCGATGCCGTGCGCGAGCTGGTGTCCCGCATGCGGGTGCCGATCGGCTTCCCGGTGGAGTGCCGGTTCGTCGCCGGCGACGACATCGCGCTCTCCACCGCGGAGGGTGGCGAGACCGCCTACATCGCCGTCCACACCGCCATCGGCGCTCCCCACCAGGAGTACTTCAGCGGGGTCGAAGCGATCATGGGCCGTCACGACGGTCGCCCCCACTGGGGCAAGCTCCACTTCCGCACCGCCGAGTCGCTCGCCCCCCGCTACCCCCGGTGGGACGACTTCCAGGCGGTGCGGGCCGAGCTCGACCCGTCAGGGGTGTTCGCCAACCCGTACACCGACCGGGTGCTCGGTTTCGTCGGCGGCTGAGCCGGCGGTGTCAGCCCCCCGCCTCGCCGCCCATGGCCGCCGCCCGCCGGCCCATCTCCTCGGGGGAGACGTCCTCGATGTGGGTGGCGATGGCCCAGCGGTGGCCGAAGGGATCCTCGATCTGCCCCAAGCGATCGCCGTAGAACTGGTCCTCCACCGGCCGCAGCACCGTGGCTCCGGCGGCCACCGCTCGCTCCACCACGGCGTCGACGTCCTCCACGTACATCGACACGGTGACGGGCGTGCCACCGATGCTCTTCGGACCGAACACGTCCATCTCGGGGTGCTCATCAGCGAGCATGACGAGGCCGTCGCCGATCTCCAGCTCGGCGTGGCCCACCTTGCCATCGGGCCCGTCCATGCGCATCCGCTCCTTCGCGCCGAAGGCCTCGATGTAGAAGGCGATGGCGTCAGCGGCCCCGTCCACGCCGAGGTACGGCGTCAACGTCGGATAGCCGTCGGGGATGGGCTTGACCATGGGAGCCTCCTCGGACGCCGACCGCCCGGTGCCGCCGGCCGCCCCATCCTCGCCGTGGGGATCGTCCTTGTCGACCGAGGTTCGATCCCACCGAGGCCGCTCGGTCATCATGAGGCCGATGACCGACGTCGACGAGGGCTGGGAGCCCGAGCTGGCCGAGCTCCGCCGCCGGGAGGAGCTGGCCCGGCGCATGGGCGGGCGCGACAAGGTCGCCCGCCAGCACGAGCACGGGAAGCTCACCGTGAGGGAGCGGATCGACGCACTGCTCGACGACGGCTCGTTCCACGAGGTGGGGGCCATCGCCGGGAAGGCCACCTACGACGGGGGGCGGCTCACCGACCTCGCCCCGACGAACTTCCTCATCGGACGGGGCCGGATCGACGGTCGGCCGGTGGTGGTCGGGGGGGACGACTTCACCGTGCGAGGGGGCGCCGCCGATGCCGCCATCTGGCAGAAGCAGGTCCACGCCGAGCAGATGGCCCGCGAGCTGCGGTTGCCCATCGTGCGCCTGGTCGACGGCACCGGTGGCGGCGGAAGCGTGAAGAGCCTCGACCAGATGGGCCGCACCTACATCCCGATGAACCCCGGTTGGGACCACGTGGTCGCCAACCTGGCCACCGTGCCGGTGGTGGCGCTCGCCCTCGGATCGGTGGCCGGCCTCGGTGCGGCCCGGGTGGTGACGAGCCACTACTCGGTGATGGTGGAGGGATCGGCGCAGGTGTTCGTGGCCGGCCCGCCGGTGGTGCGGCGGGTGGGGGAGGAGGTCACCAAGGAGGAGCTCGGCGGAGCCCACATCCACGGGGTGAACGGCACCGTCGACGACGTGGTCGCCACCGAGGCCGACGCGTTCGAGAGGACTCGCCGCTTCCTCTCGTTCCTGCCGTCGAGCGTCCACGACGAGGCCCCGCGGATGCCCACCGGGGACGATCCGGCCCGCCGCGACGAAGCCCTGGCCACCGTGATCCCCCGTGACCGGCGCAAGGTGTACCGGATCCGCCCGGTCATCGAGGCCGTGGTCGACGCCGGCTCCTGGTTCGAGATCGGCCGGGGCTGGGGCCGCTCGGCGGTCACCGGCCTGGCCCGCCTCGACGGGTGGCCGGTGGCGGTGCTGGCCAGCGACGCGTACCACTACGGCGGCGGCTGGACGGCGGATGCATCCGACAAGGTGACCCGCCTGGTCGACCTGGCCGACACCTTCGCCCTGCCCCTCGTGCACCTGGTGGACCAGCCCGGCTTCGTGATCGGCACCACCGCCGAGCGGGGGTCCACCATCCGCCACGGGGCCCGCGCCCTGGCCGCCGTCTACCAGGCCCGGGTGCCGGTGTGCGCGGTGATCCTGCGCCGCGTGTTCGGCGTGGCCGGCGCCGCCCACACCAACGCCAGCCGGCTGCTCTACCGCTACGCGTGGCCCTCGGCCGACTGGGGCAGCCTGCCCATGGAAGGCGGCATCGAGGCCGCCTTCCGGGCCCAGCTGGAGGCGGCGGAGGACCCCGACGCCCTCCGCGCCGAGATCGAGGACCGGATGAACGCCGTGCGCAGCCCGTTCCGCACCGCCGAGGCGTTCCTGGCCGAGGAGATCATCGACCCCCGCGACACCCGGCCCCTGCTGTGCGAGTTCGCCGAGCTGACCGCCCCGCTCCGACGCCCGGGCCCCGTCGGCCACGGCTACCGTCCCTAGGGACGCGCGAGCGCCGCCGACCTCAGCGGCGCCCGGTTCCGCGACGTCAACCTCACCGACGCGAAGATCAGCCATGCGTGGCTCGTCAACGTCGACATCGACGCGCTGGTCGACACGGTCGTCATCAACGGTGTCGACGTCACGACCTACGTGAACGAGCGTGACCCGTGGTACCCGCTTCGCGGGATGCTCCGTCCTCCGGACCCGGAGGGCATGCGCGCCACGTGGGCTGCCCTCGCAGTCGAGTGGGCGAAGACGGTGGCCCGGGCGCACGCTCTCCCCGAAGACAAGCTGCAGAAGTCGGTCGACGACGAGTGGAGCTTCGTCCAGACGCTGCGACATCTCGTCTTCGCGATGGACAAGTGGTTCACGGCGCCGATCCTCGGAGGGAGCTTCCACCCGATCGGGTTGCCGAACAGCGGCTCGGTCGACTTCCCGTGGCCGGGGCTCGACTACGAACTGACGCCGTCCGTCTCGGACGCTCTGGCCGTGCGTGCGGATCGCGCCACTCGCTTCCGCGACTACCTCGCATCGGTGGCGGCGACCGACCTCACACGACCGACCGTCGTGCTCGAGAACGGCACGAACCCACGGCAAGAGTGCATCTACACCGCCTTCGAGGAGGAGTTCTGGCACAACCGCTACGCGCAGCGCGACCTCGCGCTACTGGAAGCGGCGAACTGAGACCAGGACGGAGCGTGCCGCCGCCAAGGCGAGGTCGCAGCGTCCCAGCCGACCTGGTCGATACTGGGCAACGTGACCGTCGGTGGAAGCACCGCGTACGAGAGCATCGAGGATCTCCCACCACTCGTGCGAGCTGCGGTGGGCATCGCGTCGGCGCAGGGATTCGACCACTCATGCGCGCCGGAACAGGGTCGACTGCTGTCCGTCCTCGCACGGGGGTATGGCGGCCGCCGGGTGGGCGAGACGGGAACCGGCTGCGGGGTCGGGCTCGCGTGGATGGTCGGCGCCACGGACGCCGCGACCTCCTACGCCAGCGTCGAGATCGATGCGAGGCGGGCGAAGGCAGCTGGCGGCCTCTTCGCGGGCCAACCGAATATCCGCATCGTCAACGCGGATTGGGCCGAGCTGCGTGCGTTCGGGCCCTTCGATCTCCTCGTCCTCGATGGCGGCGGCAAGGGCAAGGAGCCGGCGGACGACCCGCCGCTCGACCCCACCGACGGCTGGCTCGCGGTCGGGGGAACGATCGTGCTCGATGACTTCACACCGGGCGACATCACACACGACGAAGCTCGCCGGTACTGGCTCAACCATCCAGCCCTCCAAGCGACGGAGCTCCTCTTGACCCCGACGCTCTCGACCGTGGTCGCCCGCCGCACTCGATAGCGCCGAAGCGAGACGCGCTGACCGCCCGATATGGTTCGGGGGATCGGCCGTAGCGGCGGCTTGTGCCGTCCGTTCTGCACAAGGAGGGCTGATGCGGGTAACCGGCATCCACGCCAACCTTCCGGTCGCCGACATCGCCGCGGCCCGGGACTTCTACACCGACTACCTCGGGTTGAGCGTCGAGGAGTTCAACATGGGGTGGGTGGCTCGTTACTCGTCGCCGAGTGGCAAGGCCTCCGTCCAGCTCGTCACCGGGGACGCCACCGCGCCTCAGGACTCGGTCATCTCGGTCCACGTCGGCGGCGGTGTCGACGAGGCGTACGCGGAGGCGCAGCGGCGGGGGTACGAGATCGTTCACCCGCTCACCGAAGAGGCGTGGGGCCTACGACGGTTCTTCGTGCGCGCCCCGGATGGCAACGTGATCAACATGGTGAGCCACAGCGACGAGTAGCTGCCCCCCGCCGCACCTGGCGTCGGTCCGCGGCCGGTGGGGTCTACCCGTCCCTTCACCCGCCCTCGGTCGGGCCGTCGATGGGCTCGGTGAACCGGTCCACCACCGCCAGCACCACCAGCCCGAACAACGTCCAGTCGCCACATGCGCCGGCTTCGGCGTCGGGATCGGCGATGACCGGGTGGGGCTCGCCGCTCATGGCCTGCACGGCGAAGCCCTCGGAGAGCGCGGCGAGCGCGGCGCTGAGATGGCGGACCGTGAACGACGGCCGCAACCGGCGCCGGTAGACCCGCAGCATGGCGACGTAGAGCTCGGCGTACGCCGCCATCGCCTCCTCGTGGCGCTCGTGGCTGGCGTTGGCGAGGGCGTCGTCGCCGTGGGCGCAGGCCCGCAGCGCCAGGGTGGTGAGGAAGCCAGCGTCGACAGGGTAGCTGTGCAGGTTGGCCTCGGCGCCGGCCCGGATGACCTCGGCCCACGGGGCCCCCTGCTCGACCAACCGGTAGATGCGGGAGACCGTGGCCGTGATGGAGGCACGGTCCCGCCACCGGACGGCGGCGACGGCGAGGTCCCGGTGGAAGGCCGCCTGGTTCTCCCAGCACCGGTAGGCGGCGCCGGTGGTGAGTCCGGCCCGGGCGACCACGTCGCTCACCCTGATGTGGCCGACGCCAGCGTCGACGCCCTGCTCGTGCAGCATCTCGACGGCTAGGTCGAGGAGCAGGGCACGGGTCTCGGCCGGGGAGCGACGCGTCATCCGGATAAGGAAGTTACCCATCGGCCCTGAACCGTTGTGCCCGAGGATGACCGGTGGGACGATCCCCCCGCTGCCCGGGCGCACCGGTGCCCGGGAGCACCGAAGAGAGACGGGGCACGGACCATGAGGTTGTTGCGACGGGGCTTGGGGTTGTCGATGGTGCTCACCGTCCTGCTGGGGGCCTGGCTCGTCCAGCCCGCCGGGGCCACGAACGGCTACCCGAACTACGACACGGTGACGAACGAGTGGGCCAGCGGGTCGTTCACCGTCGTGCGCTACGGGTGGACGGTCACGGTGTGGGTCACCATCACCGACCGCAAGGCGGGCAACTGCGTCTACGCCAAGGCCGACCTGCACGTCGACAACGGCATCGACCCCGACAAGCACTTCGCCGACAACTGCAACGGCAACGGCTCCAGCATCCGCGACAGCGTGACCCTGCGCCCCGGCTTCAGCGGCACGGGCTTCTCGTCGATCAAGCTCGACGTCTGCGAGTCGAACTCCTTCTTCGACGACTGCACCAACCACACCGTGACCGTCTACCAGAACAACGCCCGGTACTCCGGCGACGTCCCCACGCTCGACAACTACATGAAGACCTCGATGGCCCACTTCCAGGACCTCAAGCGCAGCCAGCCCGGGCCCTTCAACTGGAACGACAACGGGTGCAGCAGCCCGGTGGGCGACGCCCCCGGCGGGTTCAACTTCCAGAACTCCTGTGAGCGCCACGACTTCGGGTACCGGAACTACGGGCAGGGCCGCACCGCCAGCCCCACCGACAACCGGCGGGCCTGGATCGACGACAACTTCCGGAACGACATGCAGAACTGGTGCGACGCCCACACGAGCGGCGACGCCCGGAGCGACTGCTACGGCTGGGCCACCACCTACTACTCCGCTGTGCGCCTCAAGGGTGGGCCCTCCTTCTTCGGGAACTAGCGGACCGGCCGCCGCTCACCTCTGAGGCCTCGGGTCAGACGAGGGGCCAGGGGTAGCGGCGGCCGGTGGGATCGACCGGGAAGCAGCCGTCGGCGACGAGGGCGCGGGCCCGGGCCTTGATGGCGTCGCACTCGTTGGGGTCGAGCAGCTCGTCGAGGCCGGCCGGCAGGCCGCGGTCGAGGAGGGCGGAGACGTCGTCGAGCAGGGCGGTCGGCACCGGTTCGTCGGCGAAGTCCCAGATCACGGTGCGGACCTTGAACTCGACGGCGAAGGACAGCCCGTTGTCGATGCCCCAGATGGTGCCGTCACCGTCGATCAGGCAGTGACCGCTCTTGCGGTCGGTGTTGTTGACGAGGAGGTCGAAGGCGCAGATCCGCTGGAGCTGGGGGTGGGTCGCCTCGTCCTCGAGCAGCGTGAAGTAGTGGGCCGAGAAGTCGGCGTCGATGAAGAGCTGCAACGAGCCCACCCCGAGCGGCGCGTCGGCCCGCACGACGGTGGGAGGCACGAGGTGCCACCCGAGGTCCTCGGCCAAGAGGTAGGCAGCCACCTCTCGCTTGTAGAGGCCGGGCGGGAAGTCCCAGAGCGGACGTTCGCCCCGCTCGGGCTTGTAGACCGCCTTCAGCCCCGGCGCGGCGGGGTCCGTGCCCGGCGGGTGGAGCTCGACGAGGAAGGTTGCGTTCGAGCTCCACGGCATCCGTCCCACGAGCTCGACGTCGTCGGCGCACAACCGGGCGATGGCATCAGGGCCGATGTCGGCCATGGCTAGCTCGGGGGGTGGTGGCCGTTGGTGCGCGGGCACGAGTGGTCGGCGCCCTTGGGCCGGCCGCACAGCTCACACGGCGGACGACCGGCCGAGACGAGGGTGGGGACCAGGGCGATGAAGGCCGCCACCTGGCCACGGGTCAGACGCAGCCGGAGGCGGCCCACGTCGTCGTCGAGCATCGGCGCCGCCTCGGGGTCGTCGCCCTCGGCCTCCGGCACCAGCTCGTTGACGATTAGGACGATCCGGTCGGCGTTCTCGTCGTAGGCCACCGCCATGGTGCCCGCCGTCCACTCGGCGAGGACGGGCTCGACCAGCTCGCCGGCGGGTGGGGGCTCGGTCGGGGGTAGGTCGGCCAGCACGCCCGAGAGGTACTCGGCCAGCGCGGCGACCTGCTGCTTCTCGCACTTGCAGGACACGACCGTGCCGGCGGCGACGGCCTGCAGGTAGAAGACGCGCTGGCCGGGCTCGCCCACCGCGCCGGCGGTGAACCGATCGACGTCGTCGAAGTCGGACGAGTTGCTCACGAGGGGACGAGCGCGTTGAGGTCGTCGCCGGTGGAGTTCACGGCCAGGACCACCGGCCCCGCGGCGGCGTAGGCGATGGCGGTGACCGAGCAGGGCGAGATCACGATGCGCTGGAACAGGTCGAGGTGGGTGCCCATGGCCGCGGCCACCGCCGCCTTGATGGGGTCGGCGTGGGAGACGGCCACGATCGTCTCGCCCCGGTGACGAGCGCAGAGGGACTCGACCGTGGCCGCCATGCGCGTCGACATCTCGGGGAAGGACTCGCCGCCTGGGAAACGGAAGCCGCTCGGGTACTGCTGCACGGTCTTCCACTCGGGTCGCTTGCGCAGCTCCTTGAGCTGGGCCCCGGTCCAGTCGCCGAAGTCGCACTCGTTCAGCCCGCGCTCGGTGCGCACGCGGAGCCGGCGGGCCTTGGCGATCGGCGCGGCGGTCTCCCGGGCCCGTTCCATCGGCGAGGCGTACACGGCGGCGACCCGCTTCAGGGCCCCGATGCGCGTGGCGGCCACCTGGGCCTGAGCGGTGCCGACCTCGGCCAGGTGGAGGCCGGGAGCCCGGCCCGGGAGCGTCGCTCCGGTGGTCGGGGTCTGGCCGTGGCGAACGAACAGCACCAGGGTGGGAGCGGGCGGCTTGGCTCGGGCCATGAGACGTGCAACCTACCGGCTCACCCTCGGGGTCCAGCCACCGGTGAAGGGCCGGACCGCCTCCTTCAGCAGTGTCCTACCGTCGTTCGTGTGGACTCGTTGGAGCGCCTCGAAGCTGACATCGTCGGGTGCCGGGCCTGTCCCCGTCTGGTGGCCTGGCGGGAGCAGGTGGCGGTGGAGAAGCGGGCTGCGTTCCGGGACGACACCTACTGGGCCCGGCCGGTCCCCGGCTTCGGGGACCCCGCTGCCAACCTGCTCATCGTCGGCCTCGCCCCGGCGGCCCACGGTGCCAACCGCACCGGACGGGTGTTCACCGGTGATCGCTCCGGGGACTTCCTGTTCGCTGCCCTGCACCGCGCCGGCTACGCCAACCAGCCGACGAGCACGTCCCGCGACGACGGGCTCCGCCTGAGCGGGGCGTGGATCACCGCACCGGTGCGGTGCGCGCCCCCGGCCAACCGGCCGACGATCGCCGAGCGCGACACGTGCCGTCCCTACCTGGACCGCGAGCTGGCCATGTTGCCCGGCGTGCGGGTGGTGCTGGCGCTCGGGTCCTTCGGCTACGCGGTGGTGGCCGGTCTCCTCGGAATCCGCCCCCGGCCACCCTTCGCCCATGGCCTGGAGGTGGCGCTGCCCGGCGACCGCACGCTGCTCTGCTCGTACCACGTGAGCCAGCAGAACACCTTCACCGGCACCCTCACCCCGGCCATGTTCGACGCCCTCCTCGCCCGCGCCCGCGCCCTCGGGTGACACCCGGATGGGCGAAGCCCGCTCCGGGGGAGCGGAGCGGAGGAGGAGCCAACAGCAGGCTGCGCAGCCGCCAGGCGGAGCAGCTCCAGGGTGACACCCGGATGGAGCCGATCAGCTCAGCGCCAGGAGCTCGCCGCCGGCGTAGAGGACGGCGGTGGCTCCGAGGAACAGGGCCACCACCACACGAAGGCGACGCACGTCGGCCCGCACGGTGAGGGTCGCACCGAGGCGTGCGCCGGGGATGACGCCCACCGCCAGGAGCAGCGCCACCCGCCAGTCGATGTCGCCGAGCAGGGCGTGGGTGATGGTGCCGGGCACGGCGAAGAGGGCGACGCAGGCGAGGGACGTGGCGATGGCCTGCTTCAGGGGCACCCGGGCCCACTGGGTGAAGCCCGGCACCATGACGATCCCGCCGCCCACCCCCAGCAGGCCCGACAGCAACCCGGCCACCGCGCCCACGGCCACGCACCGACTCGGCTCCGGTGGCGCGACGGGGTCGACGGTGACGGCGCCCGTGTCCGGCTCGAGGGCGTCGGCCGCCTCCTGGCGGTTGGCGGCCCGCCCGGTGGCGTACATCCGCCACGCACTGAAGCCCAGCAGGGCGGCGGTGAGCAGCATGAGCAGGTGCCCCTCACCGGGCACCACCTTGGAAAGGAGCGACCCGCCCACCGACGCCACGACGCCGGCGGGGCCCGTCCAGGCCACCACCCGCCGGTCGATCAGCTCCTCGCGCACGTAGCGGGCCGTGCCGCTGGCCGCCCCGGGGATGATCGACGGCAACGTGGTCCCGATGGCGACGAGCGCCGGCACGCCGAGCGCCCGGATGGCGGGCGTGGAGATCACCGCCCCGCCCACCCCGAACAGCCCTGACAGCGTCCCCGTGGCCACCCCCGCCACCACGATCAGCACATCGCGCACCGGGCCGGGATCCACGCGGCTGGTCTACGGGTGGGCCGCTCCGTGCGGCAAGTTGGCCTCGGGGAGGCGGTACGTTGTCCCGATGCTCCGCCTGCCCGCCGCCGCCGCCCTGGTGATCGCCGGGCTGGTCGTCCTGTCGGCGTGCACCCACCAGCAGTCGATACCGACGAAGTACGGCGACACCACCCGCAGGAACTTCCAGGAGGGCTGCGTCGACGTCGGCAAGGAGCAGCGCATGGACGACCCCGTCGGGGTGTGCCGGTGCGCCTACACCCAGATCGTGAAGCGGATCCCCTACGACGACTTCAAGCAGACCTACGTCGACCTCGAGGAGGACCCCGGCCCGCTCCCGGACCGATTCGTCACCATCATCCAGGGCTGCGTGGACCAGGGGTCCGCCCCGGGCTGAGCCTTCCGGCGGTCAGACCGGCTTCGGTTCGGGCGGCGGGAGGACCTTCGGGAAGGGCACGGCCGAGTCGGGCCAGCGCTTGCGGCTCTTGGCCGCCAGCTTGTGCATCAGGGCGATGGCGCCGGGGTCGTCGTCGCCGGGACGGGTGAGGATGGCTCCCGAGGCGGTCATCCGGCTCAGGATCTCCCGGCCGAGCTCGGTCCGCACGATGGTGAGCGTCCAGTCGTTGAACTTGCCGATGCCCCCGGTGGAGATGTCGGCGTGCTCGGCGGCGAAGTCCGGGCACTTCTTGCACCCCTCGCGGGTCCAGGCGTGGCACTCCTTCAGCGGGACCTCGTGGTAGTCGCCGTTCTTCATCCAGATCTGGAACACGCCCTTGATGTTCATCTTGACCATGTCCGCCTTGGCCAGGCCGTACTTGGCCTCGAACAGCTCCTCGAAGATGGCGTCGTCGAAGGTCTTCGAGCACAGCAGGCCGATGTTGAAGATGATCGGCTTGGAGATCTTGCCGACCTTGCGGGACCACATCACCGGCGGCACCGAGGACTGGCAGCTCATCCCGACGAGGGCCAGCTTGGAGAACCCCCGCTCGAGGGCGTCGTCGAGGGCGAGGGTGTTGGCCGAGTAGGTGTAGCGGCTGCCGGCCGAGGCGAGGATCTCCTCGGCGGTGGCGGCGACGCCGGGGATGGCCTTCCACGTGGAGCCGTCGCCCTCGAGGTAGGACACGAGGGCGGCGTCGATGTAGCCCTCGTCCATCGCCCAGATCAGTAGCGCCGACACCAGCCCGCCGTCCTGGCCCATGCGGTGCACCATGTCGTCGCTGGCCCGGGCCAGGACGATGTCGGAGTAGACCCCGGAGATCTCGTCCTGTCGGCGGACCCGTCCGAACAGGTGGTCGTCGGCCTCGGGCTCCCACGTGCGGAACCGGGGGCAGGCCCGGGTGCAGCTCGTGCACCCCTTGTGGCCGTGGACGCAATCGGTCGGGCCCATCTCGTCCTCGAGGTGGAACGGCTTGTAGCCGCCCTGGGCATGCTCGTAGCCGATGACGTCGTGGGGGCAGGCGATGACGCAGCCGGCGCAGCCCGTGCACAGGCCGGTGTCGATCACCTCCTCGTACAGCTCCTTCCACTGGGCCGTCCACCGCCCGGTGGGCAGGATGTCGGCCGCCTGGTCGGGGGCCTCGTCGGTGACCGCCATGGGCGGCATCGTAGGGCGCCGATCCGGATGCCCGCCGGGGCTGGCCGTCCCGAGGTGGAACCGTTCTTGACCCGTCGGTCAGGATGAACCCATGGACCTGACCTACCCGCCCGAGGCCGAGGCCTTCCGGGCCGAGATCCGCTCCTGGCTGGAAGAGCACCTCCCCGAGGGGTGGTTCGACGAGGGCTTCGAGCTGCACGGCGAGGAGCGCAAACGGTTCAACGAGGAGTGGGTGCGCCAGCTGTTCGACGGGGGATGGATCTGCGCCTCGTGGCCCGCCGAGTACGGCGGCAAGGGCCTGTCGGTCATCGAGAACGTGGTGCTCACCGAGGAGTTCGCCCGCGCCCGGGCGCCGATGCGGGCCGACTTCTTCGGCGACACGTTGGTCGGCCCCACCATCTTGCAGTGGGGGTCCGAGGAGCAGAAGCAGGAGTACCTACCGAAGATCCTGAAGGGCCAGATGTCGTGGTGCCAGGGGTTCTCCGAGCCCGAAGCCGGCTCGGACCTGGCGTCGCTCAGGACCAAGGCGGTGCTCGACGGCGACGAGTGGGTGATCACGGGCCAGAAGGTGTGGACCACCCAGGCCCGGTACGCCGACTTCTGCTTCCTCCTGGCCCGCACCGACCCCGACGCCTCCAAGCACAAGGGCATCAGCTACCTGCTCGTGCCCATGAAGCAGCCGGGCGTGGAGGTCCGCCCCATCGTCCAGCCCGACGGATCGGCCGAGTTCAACGAGGTCTTCTTCTCCGAGGCGCGGTGCCCGAAGGAGAACGTCGTGGGCGGGTTGAACAACGGCTGGCAGGTGGCGATGACCACCCTCGGCTTCGAGCGCGGCTCCTCGGCCACCACCAGCCACCGCCGCTTCGAGCGTGAGCTGGACGGCATCGTCGACAAGGCCAGGGACAACGGTCGGATCGACGACCCGATGATCCGCCAGCGCCTGGTGCGGCAGTGGTCGAAGATCCAGATCATGCGGGTCAACGGTTACCGCACGCTGTCGTCGTTGCTGCACGACAGGAAGGACCTCGGCGTGGCCGCCCTCGGTGCGACCAACAAGATGTTCTGGTCCGAGACCCACCGCGACACCATGAAGCTGGCCATGGACGTGCTCGGCATGGAGGGCGAGCTCCTCACCGGCAAGGGCGACGAGGAGACCATGCCCGGCATGGGGCGCCGGGAGGCGGCCCGGGACTACCCGGTCACGCCCCTGCAAGCGTCGTTCTTCTTCTCCAGGTCCGAGACGATCTGGGGCGGCACGGCCGAGATCCAGCGCAACATCGTGGGCGAGCGCGTCCTGGGGCTGCCCAAGGAACCGAAGCCGGTGGCGCCGACGGTGCCGCAGCCGGCGCGCACCTAGTCGCTACCCTCGTCGGATCATGGTTGCGGTGAGCGCGAACATCGGCGCGACGCCGCCCCGGCGGACCTGGCCCCAGCGCCTGGTCCTCGCCCTCGGGGTCGCCCTTGTCCTGGGCTGCGTCGCCGGTGCGGCCGGGGCCGCGTACGGCGCCTGGAAGTTCGGACAGGTCGAGAAGTACGAGATCGACCTGCCCGACGCCGTGTCCGGGGCGCCGCGCAACTACCTCGTCGTCGGCTCGGACAGCCGGGAGGCGATCGACGCCGACCGGCCGGGAGCCGACCTCTTCGTCAACGGCGAGGCGGGGGGCCGACGGTCGGACACGATCCTCGTCATCCGGGTCGACCCACGCCGGGAGTCGGCCACCATGTTGTCGTTGCCCCGCGACCTCTGGGTGCCGATCGCCGGCACGGGAAAGCGCCAGCGCATCAACACCGCCTACGGGCTCGGCAAGCAGGTCCTCACCGACACCGTCCAGGACTACCTCGGGATCCCCATCCACCACTACATCGAGGTGGACTTCAGCGGGTTCCAGGGCCTGGTGTCGGCCATCGACGGCGTGCCCATGTACTTCGAGCGGGCCATGCGGGACCCCTATTCGGGCCTTGACGTGCTCCACCCTGGGTGCCTGACGCTCGACCCCGACCAGGCCCTCGCCTTCGCTCGGGCCCGGCACCTCGAGTTCATCCGTGACGGCGAGTGGCAGTCGGATCCGACCGGGGACCTCGGCCGCATCTCCCGCCAGCAGATCTTCATCCGCCGGGCCATCTCCCGGGCGGTGGACAAGGGCACGAGCAACCCCCTCACCCTGAAGCGGCTGGTCGACGTCGGGGTCTCGAACGTCGGCATCGACGACCAGCTCTCTCCCCGCGACCTGTTGGCCTTGGCCCGCCGGTTCTCCTCGTTCTCGGGGGACCAGCTGGTCACCTACACCCTGCCCGTGACCGAGCGGGTCACCGAGGGCGGGGCCGACGTCCTCGAGCTCCAGGAGGCGGCCGCCGTGCCCACCCTCGACCTCTTCCGGGACCGGCCGGGGTCGGTGCCGGGCGGTGCCTCGAGCGCAGGGGCGGCGCCGGTCGAGGGCGGGGTGGACGTGCGGGTGCTCAACGGGTCCGGGGTGGCCAAGCGCGCTGCCAACGCCGCCGGAGCGCTCCAGGCGGCCGGCTTCGGCATCGCCGGGACCGGCAACGCCGAGGACATCGGCGTCGCCGACGTCGACCGCAGTGAGGTACGCCACGCCGCCGGTGACGAGGGCGCCGCCGACCTCGTGGCCCGGCATCTCACCGCCGGCGCCGACCTGGTGGAGGACGCCGACGCCACGCCGGGCACGGTGATCCTGGTCGCCGGCCGCGACTTCACCACCGTCGAGGTCGCCGCTCTCCCCGCCGTGCCGGGGGAGGCCGGGGACGGCACGACGTCGACGACCGAGGGCACCACCGCCACCACCGCGCCGACGACGACCACGGTGGTCGGACGCACGCCGGGCGAGCCGCCACCGGGCACGACCTGCGGCTGACCGCGCCGATGACCGCCGACGTTCTCGGGTCAAGGGACGCGCATGAGCGCGTCCGGTGACCCGAGAAACCTCACCTACATCGCGCAGGCCACGCACGTCGGGGTGGCGGGGCGGGCGGCGAGACGTTCGGCGGCGACCGGTCGGCCGCAGCGCTCGCAGGTGCCGTACGTGCCGCCGTCGAGACGGTCGATCGCCTGGTCGATCTCGACGAGGCGCAGGCGGGAATCGCCGAGGAGGGCGGCGACCTGTTGTCGCTCGAACGCGATGGTGTGGCCCTCGGGGTCGTGCTCGTCGTCGGTCGCAACGAGCTCGGCGGACTCCACGATGTCGTCGAACTCCCGGGCCAGGCTCGCGATCTGACCCACGGTGCGGGCCCGTTCGCCGAGGAGGACGGCGCGGGCACCGTCCGGTGCGGGCCGGTCCTCCGGCATCAGTCGACGCCGAGCGCGTCCGCCGCGATCTCCATGTGGCCGAGGTGCTGGAAGAGCTCCTCGATCACGTGGAGCACGACCGACCCGTCCGAGGTGTCGCCGCCGGGCAGGAACTGACGCCCACCCTGGTCGAGGCCTTCGCCGGCCTCGAAGCGGCCGAGATCGGCCACGACCTGGGCCCGCGTCGCCCCCACCAGTTCGTGCAGCTCGGACACGCTGGCCGTGCGGGAGAACTCTTCGGCGCGGTCACGCCTGCTCGGGCGACCGAGGGCGACGTGGCCCATCCAGAACTCGGCCACCTCGCAGCAGTGGATGACGAGCGCGGCCACGGCGTTGGTCTGCGGTCCCAGCGGCCGCTGGTTGACCCGATCGTCGCCCAGCCGGTCGACCACCCCGAGCATGTGGTCGAACGCACGGTCGAGGTACAGCTCGAGGGTGCGAGGCGTCATCTCCATGGGGGTGCCGGTGTCGGGCCGTCTGTCAGCGCCGATGCCAGTCGCGGAACGCCTTGAGCAGCTCGTCGCGAGCGTCCACCGGAACGGACTCCTCGGTGACACGGCCGCTGAGGTCGATGGTCAGCTTGATCTGGCGGATGTACTCGGGGCAGTTGGGGCAGGTGGCCAGGTGCTCCTCGAAGCGCCGCTGGTCGACCGGCGACAGCACGCCTTCGAGGTAGTCGGTCACCAGCTCCACGACCTCTCGACACGTCAGTCGACCGCCCGACGATGCGCTAGCGCTCATCGTCGAGGTACCCTTCGAGAACGGTCCGCACGCGTGCCCGTGCTCGGTGCAGCAGGACCCGTTGATTGCCCTCACTGACCCCAAGGGCGTCACAGACCTCGGTCGCGCTCCAGTGCTCGATGTCGCGCAGCGTGATCACCTCGCGTTGGGCCGCCGGCAACGTTGAGATCGCGTTCTCCACCACCCGCACGGTCTCGGCGGCGATGAGTCGTGATTCAGGAAGCTCGTGGAAGTCTCCCGGTGGCGCCGCCCAGCGTCCGTCCTGTGGGCGGAACCGGCTCGGGTCGACGGCCGGCTCGCCCGGTTGGTCCTTCCAGACCGACGAGAACGGGATCGAGCGCTGCTCGGCCCGGCCACGCGTCTTGGCGCGGTTGATGAGGATGCTGCAGATCCACGTCCGCAGGGAAGAGCGCTCCTCGAAGGCTTCGATCCCCTTGATGACCCCGACCCACGTCTCCTGCACGACCTCCTCGGCTTCCGACGCGGTGTTGACGTACAGCCGAGCCAGGCGGCGCAGGGAACCGTCGAGCCAGTCGACGAGGGTCTCGAAGGCCCGCTCGTCGCCCTCGCGCAGCGCGAGCAGCAGGAAGCTCTCGTCGTGGAAGCCTTCCGTTGCGGCCTGCTCAGGTCTCATGCTGTGCGGCCCCTCGTACACCCCAGGAGCGAGTCTCCCGATCCTTGCGGTGCTGACGATACCCGGGGTGCCGCGGTGAGCCGCCACAGCAGGCGCTCACGATGCGGATGTGTGTGTAACGAAACCGGCCCTGGTCGTACTCACCCAACAGCAGACCAGCCGACACTCCGATGACAGGGGCCTTCGTGACACGACTGAACGTTCGGCGGCGAGCGCTCCTCGCCTCACTCATCCTCCTCCCTCTGCTCGCGGCGAGCTGTGCGACGCGCCCGGCCAAGGCGTCAGAGGCCGGTCGCGTCCAGAAATCCCGGACAGGTGTGTTGCCCGAGAGCAACTTCACGATAAAGAGCATCCTCAAGATCGACCTCGACAAGAGCACGGCAACGTTCCCGTTGCACAAGGGCTTCGGGCCCGACGGCGTGACCCCTGTCTGGTTCATCATCACGGAGGCGAGCGACTTCGGCCTCTCTCATGATCTCAACGTCAACTTCGCCCCGAAGCTCGCGAACATGGCCAACGACTGCCCTGCGTGTGTGCAGGAGACGACGCTCAGGACTGCCGGCGGCAGCACGTTCAGCGAGGCCCCGCTCAACTTCAAGGGCATCCCGGACTTCACGCCCATGCGGCTGCTGAAGCCCGGCCCGACCGGGTTCCCGGCGCTCGGCGCCCAGCCCGGAGCGGTCGGGGATGACAACTACAGCCCGTTCATCAAGATCAAGGGCTCCACCGTCGTCTACAACGCGCCGATCGTGGCCGTCGGCAACGGCCCGTTCGACGTGAAGTCGCACACCGACACGAGTGACCGGACCCTGGCCATCAACACGGACCCGGCCAAGATGACCGTCGACCTCCTGATGATCCGAGGCTCGGACTCGGGGCAGCAGATCCTGTACATCAGCACCGAGGCCTCCGATCCGGCTGCCGCCGTGCTCGAGCGGGCCACGTTCGTCCCGCTCCTCAACCACGCTCCCTTCCTCGGCGGCGATGACTTCCTCGGCTCGGCTCGCGAACGGATCTTCACGTTCACCAACGGCCAGACCGGGAAGGACAACCCGGAGTCCCAAGGGCTCAACCACCTGATCCTCGACGGCCGAGCGAGCGAGGACGCGAGCGCCGACAACACGGCGCTGTTGAAGGCGCTGAGCGAGGACGACGGCGACGCCTTCAACGTCCAAGGCGACTTCCCGTCGCTGAAGAACCCGAGGTTCGCCAACGCCTACAGCCCGCTGTGGGACGCGCAGGTCGGTGAGTGGACGAAGGAAGCAGTCGACAAGAAGCTGAACACCCGCCAGACCGACGAGAACACAATCCTGCAGCACGTCGTGAAGGGTCGGATCACCGGACCCGGCGGTTCCACGTTCGGCGCGGGCGGGTTCGTCATCAACTGCCCGGTCCTCGGCTTCGTGAACGACGCGCCGACCTCTCCCCAGACCGCCGATCCGTTCGCGGCGAAGCCGTGAGCTTCGTGCCAGACCAGGAGGACCTGACCATGACCATCGATGAACCGGCGCTCGCCGACTTGATCACCGAGTCGCGCGACCTGCACCTCGACGCTCTGCGCAGCACCCATGGGACCTTCGAGCACCTCGAGGCGATCCGTCACGAGCGAGAGGGCGAGGGGGTGGACGTCGAGGAGATCGACCGCTTCAACTCCAGCCGCCGAGGTTTCCTGGCCGGCGGGGGGATCGGCGTCGGCGCCTGGCTCCTCCGCGGTGTGCTCGCCGGAGGCGTGGGCAGCGCGCTGGCCGCCGTCATCAGCGCACCGGCCAGCGCCGCCGAGGCGCTCGACGTTCAGATCCTGCAGACCGCCGCATCGATCGAGGCGCTGGCCGTCGCGACTTACAAGGCGGCCATCGGTCTGCCGTTCATCAAGAACGGCAACGAGCTGATCCTGACGTTCGCCGAGACGACGATGAGCCAGCACACCGAGCACGGCGCGGCCTTCAACGCGCAGGCCCGCAACCTCGGGGGCAAGAGCCAGTCCCAGCCGAACCCGAAGTACGCCAAGATCGTCGAGTCGGCGAAGCCCTCGCTCAAGACGCCAGGCGATGTGGTCATGCTCGCCAGCGCACTCGAGACGGTGGCCACGCAGACCTACGTGAAGAACGCCTCGCTGCTCGCCGACTCGCCGACCAAGGCCCTCATGGCCAGCGTCACCGGCGTCGAGGCGCAGCACCTGGCCACCCTGCGAGCCGTCGCCGGCCTGCTCGGCTCCGGCCACCCCGAGCTGCTCACCCTCCCGACCATGGTCGCCGAGCTCCCGGCCGCCGCTGGCGGCATCGCGTTCCCGAAGCCCTTCGAGACCACCGAACAGGCCAGCCCACCCCAGGAAGGGGCCGTGCAATGAACACGCACAGAGCAGACACCGAGGCCGAAGTGTCTCCCGACGGCCAGACCGAGCCCACGAATCCGGTTGATCGCAGCCGCCGAGCGCTCTTCGCCAGCGCCGCCATCGGGCTCGCGGCGTTGACGGCGGCCTGCACCAACGACGACGACAACGGCAGCGCCAAAGACGACGCCAAGGACGGCTCTGATGCCAGCGGCGGTCCCGGTGGCAACGTCTCCCCCCAGGAGCCCGACATCGAGGCCAAACGCGGCGACGTGGACGGCGGCCGCGACCCCAACAACCCCACGGCCAAGAAGCCGAGCGCGGCGCTCTCCAAGGACGTGCCGCTCGCGAAGTTCGCGGCGGGCCTCGAGGCTCTCGCCGTCGACACGTACAAGCGCACGGCCACCGCCGCCGCCGACGGCGGCCTGGGCGACGTACCGCCGGCCGTGGCCGAGTTCGTCACCACCGTGCAGGGTCACCACCAAGCGGCACTGAACCAGTGGAACCTTGCGCTGAGCATGGGTGGCCAGCCGCAGGTGACGACCCCCGACGCCGGCCTGCAGTCCACGGTGGACGCCGCGCTGTCCGAGGTCACGGACGTCGCCGGAGCAGCCAGGCTGGCCTTGATGCTCGAAGACGTCGCCTCGGCGACCTACCTGGAGGCGATCCCGAAGCTGCAATCGCCCGAGGGCATCGGCCTCGCGGCGTCGATCCAGCCGGTCGACATGCAGCACGCCGCCGTCCTCCACTTCGTCCTCGGGGAGTACCCGGTGCCCGACGTCTTCGCCACGACAGACATGAGTGCCGCCCCCTCGTAGCGGGTCTCGTCCTGCGCGGCGGCGGGTTACCGTCCCCCTCGCATGGCGGAACCGGACTTCTCCAGTCTCGGGGCACAACCCATCCTCGGCGATGATCCCATCCCCGAAGTCGTGGCCGAACGTGCCGGTGACCGCCCCATCGAGCTTGTCTGGCGGAACGAGCTCGGTGGCCTGACGTTTCGCATCGACCACGAGTTCGTGAAGTGGAACCCCCGCCGCACCGGAATCGATCTCGCGCGAGAGCGCACCCGCCTCGAGTGGATCTCGGGACGGCATCCGGCTCCGCGCGTCATCGCCTCGGGCGGCGACGACGAGGCACAGTGGCTCGTCACCGAGGGGGTGCCGGGCGAATGCGCGGTGGGCGACAGGTGGCGGGCTCGCCGTCCTGAGGCGATCCGGGCGATCGCCACGGGCTTGCGCGCTCTCCACGCGGTTCCGATCGACGACTTCCCGTCGAGCTGGCTCGAGGAGGTCTGGGTCGGCCGCACACCGGAGTCGATCGGGCCGCGCCCGCCGGTGGATGACCCCGTGCTCGTACACGGTGACGCGTGCGCTCCCAACACGCTCATCTCCTCCAAAGGCGAGTGGACGGGGAACGTGGACTTCGGTGACCTGGCAGTGGGCGACCGATGGGCGGACTTGGCGGTCGCGTCGCTGAGCCTCGACTGGAACTTCGGTGAGGGGCACCAGGACGAGCTGTTCGATGCCTACGGAATCGCACCCGACGAGGAGCGGATCCGCTACTACCGGGCGCTCTGGCACCTCGAATCGTGAGGTAGCCCTTCCTCGGGCGGTCGTTGAGCGTCCTCGGCGGTCAAGCAGGCTCTGAAGCTCGGCAAGGCCCAGGTCGCCGCAGCCAAGTGCTCCACGCCCCCCGCTGACGGGGCCGCCGCCTGAACCGGGAGAAGCCGTTTGATCATGAGGGTGCAGCCGGCCTCCAGATCAGAGCACCTCGTCGGCGAAGCGCCGCAAGCCGTCGATCGCTTCCCGCGAGCGTCGCCACGGGGCGACGATGAGCCGGTCGACACCCGCCTCCTCCCAGAGGTCCACGTCGTCGGGTGATCCGACCGGTCCGCCGACGGTGACCTCGAAGGTCACGTCGGCCCGGCCCGCCTCCTCGCGCAGCGCCCGCAGCCGCTCGACCGACGGTCGGACCGAATCGGGTGTGTGGGTGATGCCGATCCAACCGTTGCCCAGTCGTGCGGCACGCCGGAGCGCGGCGTCGCTCTCGCCGCCGACGTGGATGGGCGGCCACGGCTTCTGGATCGGCTTCGGCTCGAACATCACCGGATCGAAGTCGAAGTACTCACCCCGGTGTTCGACGATCGGTTCGCTCCACAGCCGGGTGCACACGCCGACGGCCTCGTCGAGGCGTCGGCCGCGTGTGTGGAAGTCGAGCCCCGCCGCCCGCCACTCCTCGGCCAGCCAGCTGGCGCCGATGCCGACCTCGGCGCGGCCGCCCGACACGACGTCGAGCGTCTGCACGGCCCGCGCCGCCACGAAGGGATGGCGCAGGGCAAGGTTGTAGACGTGGGTCCCGAGGCGTATCCGCTCGGTGCGTCCGGCCAGGTAGGAGAGGTACGCGAAGCAGTCGAAGATGGGGACGTCAGGCGGTACGGGAGGGACGTCCTGGCCCGGATGGGGTGAGCTCGTCATGTCGACCGGCATCACGAGATGCTCGGGGAACCACACCGACTCGAAGCCGAGCCGGTCGGCTTCGACGGTCACATCGACGAAGAACGCGGGGTTGAGCCGCCCGAGGGCGATGCCGAACTTCACGGACTTGCCTCCCAGGTCCGAAGCAGATCGCCGCAGGTGGTGACGGTGGCGAGCAGCGAGAGCGTCCCGTCGAAGAGCGCGTTGACGAACGCCTCGTCGACGCCGGCGACCGCGTCGCGTGGCAGCACGAACTGGTAGCCGAGGTTCACCGCCTCGAACGCGAATCCGAGGATGGCCACGTTCACTGAGACACCGGTGGCCACGATCGTGGTGACGCCCAGGTTGCGGAGCACGGGATCGAGCGAGGTGCTCGTCATCGGTGACAGTCCGTGGAGGCGGCTCATGAACAGGTCGCTCTCCATGGCGCCCACCGCGCGGTGGACCGTTGCGTGGCGCACGCCGCCGGCTCCGGCGCTGCTCCGGCGCTTCGCCATGGCCGCAAAGAGCCGGGTGTTGCGGTTGGCGCCCTGCCCATCGTCACGAGAGTCGACCGTGCAATGGACGACGGGGACGCCCGCCGCACGAGCGGCGACGGCAAGCTCGGCGATCCGAGGCAGGATCGGGTCTGCGGCACGAGCGAGCTCCGGCAGGAGACTGTGCTCACCGACGACGCCGTCCTGCACCTCGACGGTCACCAAGGCGGTCCGATCGGGCGAGACCAGACGATCGAGCTCGAGCACTCGTCAGCGCTGCGGGTCGATGGCGACCTTGATCGCCCCGCTGGTGTCCTGGTCGGCGATGGCACACAACGCGTCGCGCCAATCCGACAACGCGAACACATGGGTGAGCATGCCGGCGAGATCGATCCGGCCGGCGACGACCAGGTCGAGGTAGTGCTCGATGCCGTGCTTGCGAACGCCCTCGACGTCCTCGATGCCGAAGGCGTTGGAGCCGACCCAGCTGATCTCCTTGAAGTACAGCGGGCTCCACTCCCATCGTCCGGGAGCGTGCACGCCGCTCTTCACCAACGTGCCGCGGGCCTTGAGCAGTCGGACCTCGATCGTGAAGGTCTCCGGCTTGGCGATGGTGTCGTAGGCGACGTCGATGCCGCCGGGATGGCACATGGCCAACCCGCCGAGCCCCTCCATGGTCGGGCGCAGCACCCCGCCCGACCATGCTGCGAGATCCTCGAGCAGGTGCTCGGCGGGACCGAGGCGCACCACGTGATGCGCGCCGAGACGGTGAGCAAGGTCGGCTTGGGCGTCGAAGCGGGCGACGACGGCGACCTCGACATCGGGGTGGAGGGCGCGGAGGATCGCCACTGCGCATGACCCCAGCGCACCGGCACCCCACACCAACGCGCGCCCGCCCGGCGGCGGTGGATGACGGGTGATGCTGTGCAACGACACCGCGAACGGGTCGGCCAACACCGCGACGTCGTCGGGCATGGCGTCGGGGACCGGGAACAGCATCGAGGTGTGAGCCGGCATCAGCTCGGCGTAGCCGCCTGTCGCGTCGCTCGACACCCCGGTGTGGATGCCCGGCGCGAGGTCGCCGCTCGTGAAGCTCCAGCAGAGGCTCAGGTCGCCCGCCGCGCACGCGGGGCACACCGGATCGACACCGCGCGTCACACACGATAGCCACGGGTTCAGCACCACCCGCTGGCCGATGTCGAACCCGTCCGCGTCCGGACCGAGCTCGACGACTTCGGCGACGACCTCGTGTCCCATCACCTGAGGGAAGGAGCAGAAGCCGCTCATGGCACTGTCGCTGTCGCCGTCGCCGAAGTCGAGCAGGATCTGCTTCGAGTCCGATCCGCAGATCCCCGTCAGCAGCGGCCGGGTCACGAGCCAGTCGCGCCGGAGCGGGCGGGCATCGGGGATCTCCCGGAGGGCCACCGGCGAGGTTGCCAGCTTCTGGGTGAGCGGACCGGCACCCGATGGCGGCGTCCACGGCTCGGGCTGCACGCCGAACACCAGCGCCCTCATCCGGCCGGTGTTCCGTCGGCGATCATGCCGGCGTTGAGCACCTCGAGGAACGCGGCGAAGAGGTCTTCGCCGTCGATGCGCGCGGCGTAGGTGAGCCCGTCGGCGGCGGCGAGGATGACGCTGGCGAGCGTGGCGGCCGGGAGCCGCAGGGTCATGTCGGTCCTTTCGGCGACTTCGTCGATGAAGGAGGCGACAAGGTCACGTTGCTTGCGACGGTGGGCGATGGCGGTTGGACGGGCGTCGGGGTTGCGCAACACGTACAGCTCGTACTCCTTGCCGATGGCGAAGAGCTCTTCGAACTCTCCGACGCTGGCGCGCCAGAGCTCAGCGAGCCTGGAGATGTCCCACTCGCCCGCGCTGGCACTGTCTGGTGCGACCGAGCGGAACGCGGCGATGACCTGCTCGTTGAAGCGGTCGGTGACGGCCAAGAAGAGGTCCTCCTTGCCGTCGAAGTTCTTGTAGATCGCTCCCCGGGTGAAGCCTGCCGTCTCCGCGATCTCCTCCAGGGACGACCCTTCGAAGCCGCGGCGCGCGAAGACCTCGGTGGCCGCGGCGATGAGGACATCGCGGGTCTGTTGGCGTCGCCGTTCGCGGGTGAGCTTCTCGACCGGCATCGACCGAGCGTACCCGCTTGACACCGAGATACGAAGTCGTATCTTGGTGACGTGAGTGTCAACAGGCTGGATCCGGTTGTCGAAGTCGAGGGCCTCCGCAAGCGCTACGGAGACCGACCGGTGTTGCGGGGCGTCGATCTGGTCGTGGCCCGTGGCGAGGTGTTCGGTCTCCTCGGCCCGAACGGCGCGGGCAAGACCACCACCGTCGAGATCCTCGAGGGCTTCCGTCGGTCCGACGGCGGCACGGTGAGGGTGCTCGGGTTCGACCCCGCCACCCATTCCCCGGAGCTGCGGGCGCGCACCGGCGTCGTGCTGCAGGAGTGCGGGTTCCCGTTGCACGTCCGAGTGGGAGAGCTGATCGACGCCTGGCGCAGCTTCTATCCGACGCCCCGCCCCCTCGAGGAGCTCCTCGGCATCGTTGAGCTCACCGCCGAGCGCGACACCGTCGTGCGCCGGCTCTCGGGCGGGCAACGCCGCCGCCTTGACTTCGCGTTGGCCCTCGCCGGCGACCCTGAGCTGATCTTCCTCGACGAGCCGACCACCGGCTTCGACCCCGAAGCCCGGCGACGATGCTGGGGGGTCATCGAGAACCTCCGTGAGCTCGGCACCACGATCGTGCTCACCACCCACTACCTCGAGGAGGCCGAACGCCTCGCCGACCGAGTCGCCATCCTGCAGGACGGCCGCATCCGCGCCTGCGGCACTCCAGGCGAGCTGGCCAGCCAGGCCGGCGCGGAACCTCGCATGGAACTGGTGCAGCCGAGCCTCGAAGAGGTGTACCTGCATCTCGTCGGCAGCGCGGAGGGGCTGAGCTGATGGCCCGCCGCCAACTGATCTTGCACCAGGTGCAGCTCAACCAGCGGTCGTTCTGGCGCAACCCGGAATCGGCGTTCTTCAACTTCGCCATGCCGCTCGGCGTCCTCTTGATCTTCGGCGCCACCAGCGCCAACGAGACCGTCCCCGGCCGCGACGACGTCGACGTCCTCACGCTCTTCGTGCCGGGGATCCTCGCGTTCGCCATCGTGGTGGTCGCGTACGGCAACTTTGCTGCCACCATCGCCGTTCAGCGGGCCGACGGTGTGCTCAAACGGATTCGTGTGACCCCTCTGAGCCCGGCCATCTATCTCGGCGGCCAGATCCTCAGCGTCCTCGCCACGACGCTGCTCATCTCGGCCGCGACCATCGCCACCGGAGCGGTCGCCTTCGGGGCGCTGCCACGAGCCGCCGCCATCTTCGACCTCCTCGTCGTCCTCGCGCTTGGCATCGCCTGCTTCGCCGCCCTCGGTGCCGCCATCAGCGCCGCCATCCCGACCGCCGACGCTGCTGGCGCCATCACCAACGGCACCTATCTCCCGCTGGCCATGGTCTCTGGAATGTTCTCCGCCCGCCTCCAGCTCCCCGGTGCACTCGACACCGTCATCGGCGCGTTCCCCCTCAAGGCACTCGCCGACGGCCTCCGCACCACCTACGACCCGGCGGCCCACGGGCTCCCGATCGGCGACATCGCGGTGCTGCTGGTCTGGACGGTCGTCGGGGTCGCCCTGGCCCGACGGTTCTTCCGTTGGGACCCGTGAACCCACACCTGGTCCCGGGACTCGCCAACGCGCGCGGACTGGCCGCACGGGAGAACGGCCTCGCCGTCGCGATCACGACCCGGTCCACAGGCCTCCCGCGAGCCTCGGTTGTCAATGCCGGCGTCCTCGACCATCCCGTCACCGACGAGACCATGGTCGCGTTCGTGTCGCGAGGCACCGCCCGGAAGCTCGACGACCTACGCCACCGGCCCAACATCACCGTCGTGTTCCGATCAGCCTGGGAAACTGGGCGCCCTCGGCGGTGTGATGGTTCAGGACATCGGCAAGGGATGATTCGAGACATCGGCAAGGTCTTGAGGTGATGGTGGGGTCGGCGACGCTGGTCGATGTCGAAGCGTCAAGCCGTGATCTTGTCGGTGGCCTTGGAGGGCCTCACCCAGGCTGAGACGGCTCGACGTCTCGGGGTCTCGGAGAGCTACGTTTCACGCCTGTTGGCGCGGTACCGCGCCGAAGGCGACTCGGCGTTCGAGGTCCGCTCGCGTCGACCCGCGACGTCGCCCACGGCAACGCCGCCCGAGATCATCGAGCTCATCGTGAACCTGCGCGTGCAGCTCATCGGCAAGGGTCTCGACGCCGGACCCGCCACCATCGTCTGGCACCTCGACCAGCACCACGGCGTCTCACTGTCAGTCTCGACCGTCAGGCGCAAGCTGATGGCTGCCGGTCTCGTCACTCCCGAGCCGCGCAAGCGGCCACGCAGCTCCTACATCCGCTTCGAAGCCAAGCTGCCCAACGAGTGCTGGCAGTCCGACTTCACCCACTGGCGCCTCCTCGACGACACCGACATCGAGATCCTCTGCTGGCTCGACGACCACTCCCGCAAAGCGCTCTCGGTCAGCGGCCACCAACGGGTGACGGGCCCGATCGTGCGCTCGACGTTCCTCGACACCGCATCTGACCAGGGCCTTCCCGCCTCGGTGCTCACCGACAACGGCATGGTCTTCACCACCCGGTTCGCGGGCGGGCGCGGCGGACGGAACCACCTCGAGACCCTCCTCGCCGACCTCCGCGTCCTGCAGAAGCACTCCCGGCCCAACCATCCGACCACCTGCGGGAAAGTCGAGCGCTTCCACCAGACCCGGCGGGTTCAGGTGGTGGGCGCAACGACCTGTGCGTAGGCCTCTGATGGTGTCATGTAGCCGAGGGTCCTGCGGGGACGACCGTTGAGGCTGCGCTGGATGCGGGTCAGGTCGGCGGCCGAGTGCTT
>JAABUS010001246.1_pt1 | contig 57257 bp, 68 predicted proteins | sample 5560161 | NCBI WGS metagenome assembly JAABUS01 (sample SAMN10711885, study PRJNA513376) | rock metagenome | isolation source: Antarctica rocks | place: Antarctica: Victoria Land, Trio Nunatak nord | collected 2016-01-04
AAAATTCAAACTTCCTCTAGGTTGGGGAGCACTTTGAGGCAAGTCTGGTGTTGAGTGCGAATTGGAGAGTCGTAACAAGCTCGACACAGGCGCACAAAACAGACCTCGCTAGCTTCTTTGAATGTAGCGCCTAACGCAAAGTTTATGGAAGAATCTTACAGTGATTTCATCAGATACGTAGACGACATTGAGTGATGGCGCTGCTCATGCAAAAACTAAGGTCTGATCTGATGCAATAATGTGAACGGTATTGAATAAAGGCTTCATTGTCTGTATACGTTATAGGACGCCAGAACCCAGTCTCGGGTTGGACTTCTAGATAAACATAGTCTATGCCTTTACTCGAGCATATCTAACACCCGATAATAATAACACATGAGTCGACGACCCCAGCCATTATCTATCTATCCATATCCCCTACTTCGTCAACCTTGTCCCACTCGCTATCCGTACTTAGTTCACCAGCAGATGCTTCCCCAAGGCTCCTTCGCTTCCGTAAAACTCCTTCAGCAGTATCCGGTGCTATCCTCCCTTCAGTCCTGGTCCCCGCGTTCGCACTCTTACTCCGGCCATCTGTTCCTTCCGTCTCGGTTCCGCTGTCGTCTGCTCCTGCATTATCCCGCTCGTCTCTAAGCTCTTTCAAGCGTTGCGCTTCCTTCTCCTTGGTGGTGGCTGCTTGTAGCTCTGTGACAAACCAGTTGATGGCCCACCATAATCCTGCGCTCAAGAAAGAGAGGATAACGAAGTGTACGCTGTATGTTGCGATAAGAAGGACGAGGAGGACGCATTGTAAAGCGGCGAAGGAGACATTTGTCGCAACGATTAAGGAGGGTGTTGGACCTGGTGTAAATATAGAATTGATAAGGTTGGTCAGAAAGGTTGCCATCGCAGATGTTGCGGCGAACCCCCACTTGAGGAGAGAACTGATCACGGACGTGGTGCCCTGTTTTGGTCTGATTGCTCTAGATGCCGGAGTAATATTGACAAACGTCGGAGTGGATGTATGGCCCTGAGAGAAAGCAATAGCCCAAGCTCACTAGATCAAAAAATAGTTGCTCGTAAGGGCACTTTAGGTATGCTGATACCTGAATTTATCAGAGATCGACTCAGTGGAAAGTCTGAGTACACGATATCAATCAAAGAGTATACGTAGTAGATTGGGGCCTGGAGTAGGGTTGACTTGGAGGGGCTACCTAAGTATCGAAATGGGGGGCACTGACTCAGCCCTACTCACCTGATCCCATGGCGACAACGGCAGACCCCGTCAGGTGCTTTGAGCTTCGCAACCACGGGAGCAGAGCAAATGAGAGGACATCATTCGAATCCTCCTGAACCTGAACTGAGAGAGGAGCCATGAAGCAGTGTCAGGGAAATCAGGTAATCATGGCATTTCGATTTGACATTTGGTGCTACCATGGGCGGGGATCACAAGTCGCATGACCTATCATGTGCATTTAGAACGTTTGATAGGTTAAGGTATTGAAAATTCTCAAATTCTCTTCAACCTATTCACCAGGCCCCATTTTCTCGATCATGGCTCTCAATGTTGACAAAGCAGAAGGAAATGATCTTCTAGCGAACAATGGCAATGTCTCTGTCCAGCATACAGAAGCTATATGGGGAGATCGAGAATCATATGGCCCTTCGGGTATCAAAGGGCTATTTGCGAATTACTACATCTCATTGTGTGCAGCTTTTGCCGCGGTAAGTGAATCTTCAGATACCATGAACCCCCATCTAGGTAGAGATATAAGCCTTGGGATATGTTTTAGAAGTGGTTATCTGCAAACATGTTCCATGGCTTCTTGAAAGTGTGATGCTAACTCCGAACTTCCTCAAAGATAGGGGGAATGGTCTTTGGGTAGGTCTGCAGCTTCAAATTGACCGTATGGTTCAATCAGACTATTATAGACGAACCATCCTATGCTTGCAGGACAATGATACACTTGATGCAGTCGCTAAACCAATGTCACAGATATGATCAAGGTGTTGTATCGATAGTTCTCGTCATGCCTCAATTTCTTGCACGCTTCACGAGGGTCTCGGAAACGGCATCTGGGGCAGGCTTCTGGAAAGGACTATTGACTGCTATGATCGAGCTGGGTGCATTTATCGGGGCTTTGAACCAAGGTTGGGTTGCGGATAAGATCTCAAGGAAGTACTCAATTGTTGTGGCGGTGATCGTCTTCACAGTTGGTTCTGTGTTGCAGACTGCAGCAGTAGACTACTCGATGCTGGTGGTCGCGAGACTGATTGGGGGAATTGGCATCGGCATGCTCAGTATGGTAGCGCCGTTGTACATCTCCGAGATTTCTCCTGTATGTTGCCCTCCTGTATTATTCAGTCTGATAACGTGGCAAAATAGGGATGTTGCTGACACCACAATCAATAAAGCCAGAAGTTCGTGGTAGTTTGCTGGTATTAGAAGAATTCAGTATCGTCTTCGGAATAGTCGTTGCATTCGTATGAACCTACGACTACCGAAAGAGAACATTCTGGACTAATATCTGTCAGTGGATTACCTATGGCACTCAGTACATTGCCGGAGAATGGGCTTGGCGGCTTCCGTTTCTACTCCAGTTGATTCCTGGACTTGTGCTTGGATTAGGCATATTGTTCCTTCCATTTTCACCTCGATGGCTTGTATCGAAAGGTCGTAATTCCGAAGCATTGCAAACTCTCAGCAGACTACGCCAACTTCGCACGACGGATCCGCGCGTCCAGCAGGAGTGGTACGAAATTCGAGCCGAGGTTGCCTTCCACCAAGAGATTAGTGCCTTGAGACATCCCAATCTACAAGACAGGACTGTGTTAAGCCGCATCAAGTTTGAAATTGCCTCCTGGACTGACTGTTTCAAGCGAGGCTGCTGGCAGAGGACCCATATTGGAATACTTTTGATGTTCTTCCAGGTAAAGCTCCGGCACTTGCCACCCCCATGTAAACGTCCTGACTTATGGGGAAGCAATTCGTAGGCATCAACGCACTCGTGAGTCCTGCTTGCAAGAGCTGATGCCATGCAATGCCTAGAAGACTAATCGTTCCGTAGATTTATTATTCACCAACGCTGTTTCAGACCCTTGGGTTGAACCACAGCATGCAGCTCATCATGTCAGGGGTTCTAAACGTCACTCAGGTATGACGAAAGGGTTTCTATCCATCCATCCAACTAATTAAAACCAGCTTGTTGGTGTACTCACGTCGATTTGGACAATCGATGGGATTGGACGACGACCAGTTCTTCTTTGGGGAAGTTTTTTCATGACGATTGCTCACCTGATAATTGCAGTACTGGTCGGCAAATTCTCACGTGATTGGCCTGCTCATCGCACAGCGGGGTGGGTCGGTGTTGCATTCGTAAGCATTGTCGAGTAGCAATGTCGAAGACAGCTTCTTCTCTGATGGCTATGCAGCTGCTGTTTTACATGCTTAGTTTCGGTGCGAGTTGGGGCCCGATACCGTGGGCAATGCCCAGCGAGATGTGAGAACCCTATGGATGTACTTGATTCGAAATCTAAATTTGACATCGCCAGTTTTCCTTCATCACTGCGGGCCAAAGGCGTAGCGCTTTCAACGTGTTCAAATTGGCTCAATAACTTTATCATCGTGAGTTAAGGATCTCTCCACTGCGCAAACCGTATACTGATCACTTCGGTAAGGGACTGATCACTCCGCCACTTATCCAAAATACTAAATTTGGAGCTTATGCCTTTTTCGCCATCTTCTGCCTCTTGTCCTTTGTTTGGACATATCTTTTCGTACCAGAGACCCGTGGAAAGACGCTGGAGGAGATGGATAGTGTCTTCCGAGATGTTGCTAATGAAGAAGAAGAGGCAAGGAGAAAGGCAATTGAACGCGGCATGATTGCCAGCGCTGGCCAAACAAGTAGTGGTGAAAACATTATGGTTATGACTTCGGCAAAGCATTGAATAGCCACGTGTGATAGGATAAAGAATGCGTTTCGTCATGGCGTGAAACGATGGGCAAAATCAGTAAGTACCGGATCAGTGGCAATGAGCCACGACTGGCAGATTAGAAAGCAGAGCAGGATGCAATCAGTATTGTCCAAGTTTCAAATCTGCTTTTTGCGGTCGTGTTCGAGTCCGACTAGCGTATAAGCGATAATTTCGATGACTGAACGAGGACGCATTTACGCAAATCCGTAGGGAGTGGTGATATTGAAATCAGTCGGCTTGTCGAAATCTACTATTATTTCTTGTTTTGATAGGCTTTACATTTACTTGTCTGAGTTACGGTATGAAGAGATGTACAATAAGAAGAACTTCAAAAGGAATGATAAGGAAAGGAACAAGCTCAACAAAGTTGCCAGTGATTTCATCAGCAGCCTGATAGTGATCTCGGAATAAGAGCCATAGCGCCTTGTTTTGCTTTACGGGTGGCAGTTGTTTGACCCTGAGATATTCTCGTCGATGAGCCGTCAGCTGGTTTAGATGATAAGACAGGGCTGCATCAGCCCTAATCCTTCCGGCAGTCCTTTCACACCGTTCAGGATTGCTCTCGGAAGGACTGGCTCTGCTGCATTTGCAATTGGGAACCTCAAACAAGCGGTCAAGGATCTCTGCCTTCATAAGTACATCTGAGTTTTCAGCTCCGAAGCAGTGCTGCAGCTCAGAACATGTACTCGATCGCTGTTCAACCGCTCAAAGTGGACGGTACATGCGTGAATTCCAGCGATTTCAGGCAACCAAGCAGTGAGAATAGGGTTTCAGCCAACTAATAGAGTAGTTATGATACTAAGGAGTTCCAAGCGATCCGGATCCTCCCACGGTGCTAGGACTTAAGAGTTGTCCTACTACTCATGAGACAGGTGTAGTCACGTACCTAAGGTAGTGACCAGCCAGCAGGACCCGCAGCCTCGAAGGATTCAGGATCCCTTGGCGCGGGATGGTTCCGTCTGCCACCAACCTGCATTTGTGGGTGGGTTGCGTATCGGTGACTCAAGACGTGCGCATATGGGTGAGAGTCATGTTATCTGCTTAAGTTAGGAACGGAATGGTGGCTAAGATTGACGAGCAGAAGGGGAGGATATACCTATAGGCAGGCTACAGTACGAGTCAGATTGACGCTGGCTGCGACGACTTCTCGTTGGCGGCGGCCGCGGCCAAAATTAGAATGTTCTAACGCTGGCGAGAGGCGTGAAGGCGTCTGAGCCTCTTGTAAGTTGAAACTTCACCGCCCACTTTCTCCCTTCTCCACACGTTATTTCCCAAGATACCTTACCCCCTCGTACCTGGATCTTGTACTGGGAGTAGTCTGGGGACCAAGTTACGCACGAGAAGCACATTTAGCATCTCGGCGATCGACCATCAGCTTTTCCATGCTAATGCTGTAGATCGTGTCAGCGAGGAAGAATGCCTTGGGCAGAGCGGGTCTCCCGGTCTACTGCTGCTGCTGAATGGATCAGGTATAGTGCCATCTCTAGGTACGAGTACCGATCACCTTCGTTAACTCCAACCACATCTCAAAACATCTCCCGCAGGAGTTCCCTATTGCGTATTGTTGTTGCGAGTACTAGCTACGTAGTCTACAGTACTCGGCTCTCCCCCTCGGTATCGCTACGGCAGCTACTCGTACCTTATGATATTATCATCCTGGACCACGCACGACGGTTCCAGTAGTGGCAGAGGTCTGGCCTTAAACCCAGGCCCTCCTTGAACGGATACTCTACTATTCGCAGATCAGAAGGCGAGCGCTCCAGTAATGTTTCATGGTCCGGAATCCAGTGCGCCTCAAGAATTTCAAGATGAGGCGTAAATCACAGAATCACAGCATCACAGTATCACAGTACCTTAGTGCCCTAGGGAAATGATGCAGCCAATGGCCTATTGATGTTAAGCAGTCTTCTAGTGTGGGAACAACGTGCGCGCTTCCGAAGGCCGCCAGTACAGTATCACAACGCACGACTTCATTTCAGCCGCAGATCGGCTCTAAAGGTAACTAGAGAGATAACTACTACCTTACTTTAGTGACTACCTTGTTAGAACACATCGCGGCCTTGTGGAAACAACTAACAACTGGTTAGCCCCCGTCTCCAGTCTCCAGTCTCCAGTCTCCAGTCTGTGTCCGTCCATCTGCCAGGGCTGTGACAGTCGACGGTGGGATCTGAAACAGTCTAGATATAACAGAACGCTGCGGACAGACTGCTTTACGCAGTCCTATCCGAACTACTAGTGTATTGATACTCACGGAGATTGGTTCTGCTGTCTGCTGCGTGTAACGCATTACATGCCTCATGCCTGATTCCAACCTGCGTTCAATTCATATTATTAGTCATTCCCATGTGTTCATCACTCCAAACGGTAGCATGCACGCAGCACGAGTGTTGTCTTCCTGAAGAAGAAATGCATCCGAAGCTTACGACTCCGTCATACCCAGGCGCGGTCGAGGCACGTTGGTTCTATGCCATACTCTTCTTGCTCAGCCTTGTATTCCGTGTGCTGGGGAGTTTGCTCCGTGCACGGCGTGTCTACCTCGTCAAAAGCATAGACTGGGAAAAGCCGTCTCCAGCTGCCCACTTTGTTGGATGGCAGCCTACTTGACCATGGTTTCCTTGTGGCTGGCAAGGATTAGAATCCTTCGAAGGATGAGCTAAGGATCAAAAGGCTGACCAATAAGGATGGGGCAGGACAAGAGAATCCTCCAGGTATTTCAACTATTGCTCCTGCCCCGTGGCGAAGAAGATATCGAAACATGTTTATTGAACCCTGAGGGAGAATCGAAAATAAAACAACCTCTTTTTCACGAGAGTATATAGTTTCTTTGCATCCGAATCGAGGTGGAAGGGAGAAAGGGACAGGCAATAGTTGTTTGTATTTCCATCTCATCGATCCTTTCACGTTGACCATGTCTCGTTCTCATTCTTACTCTCATGACTCAGGCCATTCTCGCGGAAGCAGACGTCGTGGATCCAGCATCCTTGCTGTGACCGAAGCTAGTTTTCAAGGCCTTCAACTTAACGAGACTGCTGGGACTCACCACACTCCATCATACACCGCCTCGGATCCGACCTATCCCCGGTCTTTATCATCGCACAGAGGTGAGTTGACCGCAAGTTATCTGCAACCAGGCTACGACACTGGCAATTTTACCCCGGCTCCTCCATCTGAGACTTTCGTCGATCCTCAGCGCGTCTTTGGCGATTATAAATCGTCTGATGCGCAACGACTGGACTTCCTCGATCCCGAGACAGTGGGTTTAGGCATCCAACAGGCCTCAGTGGGGAGTAGTGTTTTCCCTAGCAGAAACATGAGGTACGTCTGTCGGACCCGGAAGCTGACTTTGTGCCTGACGAGCTCTGAAGTACCTACTCTTATCCTACCGACCCGACTTCAAGTCACTATCAAGCTCAAAGCTCTTACAGCGTCTCGAGGTCATCGTCCATGCAGAGTGAGACCGTTTCTATCCTTCCACTGATGGACAACTAATTGAAGTTTTAGATTCTCCCTATTCGGGAGGTGAACCACCACGTCGAAGTATGTCTAGTGTCACTGGCCTTCTTACCTTGCCAAGCTCGACCTTGAGCGGACTGAGTACTCAAGAGCGTGTCATTGCTCGACAGCGGCGGCGTGGCTTGCAAGAGCCTCGACGCGAGGCCAAAGTCCGTTTGCGAAGGGCAATCTTGCCAAGTACCTCAGACGCTGGGTCGAGCAGGGCACACACAGGGAGCCACTCGACTGACTTTCTTGCAGCTCCATCTTCCGCATCTTCGTACGACGTCAATGCTTCCTCCGGACCTCTTCCGTACGGTGGCCGAGCCTCTTCTGCTACTTCCACTCGGGGACAATATGTGTCATGGTATTATGATTGCCAGAGTTTCAGACAATCTCTCCTCATTGACTTGTTACAGTTCACCAAATCCATACGAGGCCGGCAGCTACCAGGCCGGCTATTCCATGCCTAATGTAAGCCAGTCGCTACACCCGCCGTATGTTACTTGAGTTCTAGTTGCAATTTTTCAATGCTGACACAGCGAAGCTCGTACACACCTGTTGTCCCGTCATCGATGCCGGACCGCTACGGGCTGAGTAGACGACCTTCTTCTACTTCCGTGGGCCCTCCACACCCCAATGAACCAATCAGGATCGTGGAACAGCCATCCAGACCTCAGTGTTGGGACCACGGCTGCAACGGGCGTCCCTTCTCGACGTTTAGCAATCTACTCCGGCACCAGCGCGAAAAGTCGGGCACGGCGACGAAGTCTACTTGCCCACGTTGTGGGGCAGAGTTTACACGGACTACAGCACGCAACGGTCACATGCAGCACGAGAAATGCAAGCCGCGGTCTGGCTAAGGATTTACAGCGAATCAGGTTTGATGATTTGAATGTGGGCGTAGGAGCAAGCATGCATGCATTTGGTGCGTTTTGGCAACGGAAGGCATAGCGCGGATTCCGGATTTAGCGAACAATAGAAAAAGGATGGAGCATGGGTCATACATGGGCTTGGGCATTTTACACTGGGGACTGGGCGGTGCATTGAAGAGATACGCATTTTGGATGGGGGTTACTGGAGCGCATTCACTTGGGCGTTTTGACGATTTGATTACCGTAACGGCGGTGGATCTTGTCCCTAGACCAAATGTTGGCTCTCTCTTTACAGTTATGGTCCGGAGGCTGAATGGGGAGAACGCCTGGAGCGTTCTAAGCTAGTTCGGATCAAATTAGCAGTCGGCAGAGTTGTACTGGTGGTGGTGTGTTGCGGTGTTTTAGCTGAACTTCGGTTCAACTCTGTCCATACCGCAGCTTCTACATAGAAACAGATGTCATCGCATTCATCGTTCATTTAACCATAAGTCCTCGTGGGGGTGTTTCGTGTATTATTGGTACCTATTTCTCCGCTGTTCTCGCCGGCTGTGTAAAACATAACAGTTGGAACTGAGCCGCCGTCGCGGAAATCGGGACGACTTGGGACTGGGGGTGGATGATCGACCAAGGGCGGACACTACTACTCTAGCTCGTGTTGGATTTCGTGGCGGACGCTTTCCTTGCTCTCTCCTTGGACCTTCGAGTCATACCTTGCTTTCATCTTCACTACAGATTCGGTTGATGAGACACTTATACATTGCTACTGACAGCGCAATCATCATCTACACAGAGCGGTATCGAGCTGTGAACGAGAAGAAGTAGCAGCTACTAAATCTGTATCGTAGGGTTCTGGAAAAATGTCTGTCTCCGGGGTATTCCAGTCATAGTCAACCCTATCGTCAACCTCAGGGCTTCCAAGTCACCAATATACGTTTGCACGCACGCTACCTGCCAAGATGCTTCCCTCACTATCGCAGCTGTTCCGAATCCACCACTCCCACACAAACACAAGGTCTTTAGCAACCCCACATCATTCTCCGATAATACGGCGGCATAGGCACTGTATACCGAAACAGTGTTGATCAAGCCCTGCATCACACCGTAATAGAGGCAAAGAAGTAATCTCCGGGCCGCCAACATACTGCACCCTGGATATGGCTTCTATCTTCACCTTTGACCCGGATCCTCCGAGGGTGTCATCTCCATGGCTTACACCACCCATATCCGTGCCAAAATCCCCTTCTAAATATGGGCTGTCAGTTCTTCATGATGTTGGACCTCCACCCGCAGCACTTTTGGTTGACTATGGGATCACTAAGCTCGAAACTGAGCCACAGGAGGGCCCGACAGAGTACAAGTTGCACTTGTTGCTAAGGCCCCGGCGAAGTTTCTCAGCCTCGACAACGGTGCAGCATGTATCCGGATCATACCAGTCGAAAGCTCATATACCACGCTCGGAGGCCGAGTTGAAGGCCGCCAAGGCAAAGCTGTCCCCTGCCTCCACTCCAACTAATCAGTCGAGGCAAAATAGGTTACAACACCTAACAACGCAGCTCCTATGGCGTCTGCAGCAGTCTTCGCCTTATCATTCCTCTTCTAAGGCAGATCTGGTTGTGCCTCTACTGCCTGAATCAATACTCGAGCCTTCTGCTCCTGCACCAGATGATCATTGTAGGCCATTACCAGGAATAGAGGGCAGCCAAGGTGCGCTGTACGAAATTGGCGTGTCTGATGATGGGACATTTGTGGGGCTCACAAAGGGTGAGCTTGACGAGAGTTTACAAAATCTTCGTGCGATGGCATCAAGTCTTGGCTGCAAAGTCAAAGTATTACGCATGGTAATCGTTGGAACTTGCCAGTGGATCGAAGAATCTCAGCCAAACGACAGCCCAGGGGATAGATTGCAAGAAGAAAGATTATGGGTTGCAGAGGCTCTGGTAGTCCCTAATCTGGAGTTACGAGTAAAAACTACGACTTCGGCTTCTGTGGAGTTCAGTTCACCCGGTCATCCAGTAGATGAGTCCGACTTCTCCAGTGTTGACTGGAAAGAAGCGATGTCTAAGACTGAACAGCTCCGCGTTTCTCTGACAGGAAGCACAACGTCGGGCAAATCGTCATTACTGGGCACCTTATCAACTTCTACTCTCGATAATGGTCGAGGAAAAAGCAGGTTGAGCCTTCTGAAGCACCGGCATGAGATATCGACTGGTGCCACTAGCTCCGTGACACCTGAGCTGATTGGTTATCAGGATGTAAGTTCAGATGACAGTGCCCTGGGCTCCCGTACCGATGTTGTAAATTATGCCTCTGGTAACGTTTCTTCTTGGAATGATATCCACAGCACTGCAGAACCTGGTCGTCTTGTGTTTTTGACTGATTCTGCTGGACATCCGAGATATCGTCGAACTACCGTTCGTGGCCTTGTTTCGTGGGCTCCTCATTGGACTATATGTTGCATCGCGGCCGATGACGATGAGGATGCAACGGGTAAGACAGGAGCAACTGCCTCCGCTCGCGATATACTTGGCTCTGCCGGCGTTGGAGTGGATTTGTCAAGAGCGCATCTAGAGCTCTGTCTCGATTTGGGCCTTCCATTGGTCATAGTTATTACAAAGCTGGATCTGGCATCCAAGACTGGTCTACGACAAACACTTGCTAAAGTCTTGTCGATAATAAAAATGGCAGGGCGTCAACCCGCCATCATGTCTACGTCGTCTGGCAACGATCAGAATCCACAGCTCCAATCTTTGGCTAAACCTGAAGAGCATGAGGTCAAGAAGATACTCACTAGACTGGAAAATAGGGATGCTCATTCAATAGTACCCATCATACTCACAAGTGCTGTTACTGGGAGCGGTATTGGGAAAATTCATGCTCTGCTTCGCCATCTTCCCATACCACACCTCGGCAATTTTTCGGCGTTATCTTCCCATAATACACAGATTGGCAGTCCAGACACGAGAACTCTTTTTCAGATTGACGAGGTCTTTGCGATGCCTGATGCTCAAGTAATGTCTATCTCTAGCGGTCGACAAGCCAGCCATGGATCCATACTCAGTGGACATCTACGGCAGGGGGTGCTTTCAGTTGGAGAACAGCTAATGATTGGTCCTTTCGCCTTAGAGAGTACAGATGATGGTCACGATTTAAGCGAGAACGACCGGGCAAGCTCCTTCCCAGGTCAGAAAGGAATCTACACGAAGGCAGCTGTTGTCACAAGTACTTCTCAACGACCGTCATCTGATGATTTTACTCTCGGTATATCTCAAGGTAGAGACACCTCTTACGGGTTTCCAGAATGGCAGAAAGTACACATTGTTAGTCTCCGTAATCTACGGCTTCCAGTCCGAAAGCTCCTCCATGATCAGGTTGGGACTGTTGGCGTCGTGTTCCACAGACCTGGTTCTATGGCAACCCACTCCGTTCCCCTTAATGCTTCTCGCATACGCAAAGGAATGGTCCTGATGAACGCTCCAAAGGACTTCGAGTCTGGGTCACTGCATTCGTATCGCGGATTTGTCGCGATTTTCAATGAGAGCAAAGCCTTTTCGTTATTCCCAGGGAGTCTTGTTATCACGTATATCGCAAGTATCCGAGCATCAGCGAAGGTTGTCACTGTCAACCGCTTAGCGGTCCACGCTCCTAGCGAAGAACTGTTCTCTTTTGATGAAAGCGAGAGTGATATTAGCGGAGCTGAGCTACCACGAGACCTGAGCGGACCAAAGCAAATAGAAATCAATATCCAACTCATAAGTTCTAGAGAGTGGATCGAGCTTGGGAGCCGAGTTTTGGTCATGCACGGTGGCGGGCCAAGCTCATCCACCCAACTCGAGCAAGGAGACAAAGGCAACGTTGGGCTAGACGGCCTTGTTGGTACGATCAGCCAGGTTTTGCTATAGATGCCTACCACGCTTCCATGGGAATCCTTTCGAGCCTTCCCTATATTGCAGCAAACCTCGAGCACGGAACAGACAAGTATCAGATATCCACCTCACCTAACACGTAGAGTACGTTCTCCAAAATCATTCAAAGCTAACCTTGCTTGTTACCGTTACGCACTGACTAACGATCTTCCTATCAGAATTTTGGTGAGGGCGGGTTCCCCGCAGTCCGAAAGACTGAGACATCTCTGACATTGCGCCATGAATTGCGCCATCGGCAGATCGACGACCTTTGTACGCTTTTTTGTATAGGGCCGAGTGGCTATTCTACTGTTCATGAAGGACGTATACACACATGTCCTGGTAGAATTGTATTAGTAGTGTCTTATCGCAAGTGGGCGTTGGTTGCTTATCTCCTGTTTCCGACGTGTTCAGCTCATCCGTTACAATCGTATATAATTGACACATCTTATCACAAACATCAGCTCCTAAATACCCATCATTTATGTTGGCTTGTTGTTGTGTCCAGTATGGCCCCAGGCTTGACTGACGTACAGGCAAGCGTTTCTCCGACGCTTGACCGCCGGTCATTGAGAGAGACTTTTCCAGATGGCATCAAGACCTCTGGTCAGCAAAGCCCAGTCTATGACGAACTCCGATTGTATGACGATTTTCCAGACGAGATAACCGGCCCTACGATTTGGAAGGCAGAAGACTACAGCAATAATCCGGAACGATGGACGCACCACTTCACAGAGGAGGAGGTCGCAGAGATGAGTGAGGCCGCTGACAAGTTTAAAGCTGCTGCGCTACCACTGACAGGTATATCCAAGGTCAGATGCCCCAAGTCTGCGAATAGACAATAAACTAAGATTGTAAGCAGGAGCAATTCCCACTTCCGAAGCTGTCAGAACTGCTGAAATCCATACGCTCCGAACTTCTCAACGGCAAAGGTTTCGTGCTCTTCAAAGGCTTCCCAGTCGAGGAGTGGGGCAACCACAAGTCTGCAATTGCATACATGGGGCTTGGGACCTATCTAGGATACTTCGTTAGCCAGAATGGAAGAGGTCATGTTCTCGGGCATGTAAAGGACCTGGGAGATGATGCGAGGCAAATAGACAAAGTCAGGATCTACAGGACAAATGCACGGTAAGCTCAACAAATCTTACATCGTTGATATTGTTTATGTCCTACTAGGCAGTTCTTTCATTCGGACGACTCCGATATCGTAGGCTTGTTATGCATCGCCCGCGCCCTCGAAGGCGGCGAGTCAGACATCGTGTCTTCACATCATGTTTATAATGTGCTGAGGGAGGAGCGACCGGACGTACTAAAAACGCTGACAGAGCCAGTATGGTACTTTGATCGCAAAGGCGAGGTCAGTTACGGTGAAGAACCGTACATCCGGACAAGCGTCTTCTACATCGAATCGGGTGGGCAGGAGCGGGTCTACTCGAAGTACGCTCACCATGTGTCGTGATCAAATTATCATCACTAACATTATGCTTGCAAGATGGGACCCGTACTACATCCGCTCCCTCACCCGCTTCTCTGACAAAGGCATAATCCCACCCCTCTCGCCCGCTCAGCTCGAAGCCGCCGAAGTTCTCGAGCAAACATGCCAGCGTCTTGCGCTACACATGGTCCTTGAAGTTGGCGACATCCAATTCCTGTCCAACGAACACGTTTTCCACGCAAGGACGGAGTATAAGGACAATGCGCCTCCGGCGCCGAGGAGGCATTTGATGAGGCTGTGGCTGGCCACACCGCAGGACGAGGGGGGCTGGAGTTTACCGTTTGCTGACAACCATGACAAGAAGAGAGGGGGGGTTCAGGTGGACGATACGCCGCCCGTTGCGCCGTTGGATGCAGCGTAGTTCGACGGCAAGTCGATGAAATAAGGCCGACTACAAACACAACTCGTCGATGGTGTTTGATCATCTCAAAAAATTGGCTCTTTGGGTTGTAAGACACAATAACATTGGGGTTTTCATTGGTCGATAGCTTAGCAATCGGTGAACTTCAAACGCTTTTTCATGAATCCAGCGCGTAAGCCGTGCAACTATTAGATACGCGTAGTACATTGTTGCTCTATCGGTATTACAAGTATCGATCAAGATCGGGGATAGGTAGATGATACGACACTTTCTGGCTTGCCAAGCTTGGACACCAGGGGCAGCTTTTATTCAAAGGTACCCACTGTAGCCGTAATCAATTATAAGTAAGGTTGATGCAAAATGCATTGACAAACGAACTTTATATGGCCATTTGGTGCTCCATTTGGTCTCTTGGATGAAAAGACTGATCCAATCAGGAGATACGTCATGCAGAGCTCGGTAAGCGATCTCGGTGTTGGAAAACGCCGTCTCCCTCATCATTCCTACTACGGAAGACCGGCAACATGGTATCTCGAAATTTTGAGAGGGGCATGGCTTCGTCGTGCAAGACTCAGCTTGCCTTTGATCTTAACAGACGCAAGAGAGGTCTGTCTCGAAAAACACAGCGTTGCTTTCAATCCCTTGATATGCTTTTTGGAGGTGCTCTGCTCCCAACTTCGCCGTGTCCGACAGCTACTCCATGACGTACTGAGATTTGCCCCAGCACCAATTTCCAAAGTCAGTCAGCTCCATCTTGAATGCCTAGGAGCATGCTAATCGTCTTGCCCAGAGATCTGACGCGCGTGGTTCCTTGGCTCTCCTATAGCAAAAGCCAAGCCGAACACTTCACCATGGATTCCAGACGTTCGGATTCCACCTTCGGAGGCTCTCTCAGTTCCTCTCGCAGCTTACCCAACATTGGCAAGACAGCGCTCGAACCCCAAGAAAAATATGCACCCGAGACAGATTCGTCGGTGAACCACGAGTCCAGCGCGAGTGGTGAAGCAGTCCTTGACCCCACCGGTCTTGGCTTCAACTTTAGTCAAAAGGAAGGCAGGGTCCCGAAAAGCTCGCGAACGTTCGGCGATGGATACGGCTTCAGATATTTCGGCGATGATGAAAGGCACTCTGATGAGTTTGATCGAAAGCCGAAAACGGAATATGACGTGGATTGGGATGGAGAGAACGACCCGATGCATCCGCGAAGCATGAGCAAGGCGAGGAAATGGCTGGTCGTCTGGATTGTGTCTTTCAGCTCGGCCTGCGTGTATGATGGGAACCATCTGTTTTCTTCCTTCAACATCACCAACTGATGTTCCACAGGACTTGCACCTCGTCAATGTACACGTCGACATATCAGCAAATCACCGTAGAATTCCACTGTTCATCCCTCATTGCTACATTGGGATTAAGCCTTTTCGTCATGGGACTTGGTATTGGCCCTATGGTCTTGGGGCCACTGTCAGAGGTTAGCCAGCAAAGAAAACTTGGTTGATATTCGCCGGAGCGCTGACTGTTCTAGTTCTACGGGCGCCGGCCTATCTATCTTGTGTCTTTAGCATTCTTCATCATTTGGTTAGTCCCCTGCGCCGTGGCACCGAATATTCAAACCATGCTTGTAGCTCGTTTCTTCGACGGTGTTGCTGGCAGTGCGTTCCTTAGCGTTGCTGGAGGTACCGTTGGTGATATGTTTGCACGGCACGAACTGCAAGCACCCATGATGATCTTCACTGGTAAGAGAATGCTTGGATGATCGTTATCAAGCATTAGTGTGATTTTGCTGATGCACTGTTTGCTACAGCGAGCCCTTTCGTTGGTCCACCAATTGGTCCCATTGTTGGGGGTTTTATCAATTACTTTACTGATTGGTAAGAGAAAAATCTTTGTGCTCGTCCTCTAAGAGATTCCTCGTTTATGCTGACCAATTAGGCGGTGGACATTCTATGTTCTCATTATCTGGTCAGCGGCTATGTTGGCATTGATTGCAGCCTTCGTCCCAGAGACATATCATCCAGTTGTACTACGCCACAAAGCAGCTAAAATGAGGAAGGAGACTGTGAATGAGAATTGGAAAGCGCCGATCGAGCGACTGGATAGGTCAATTCCGAAAACTATTATGCGGTCATGTTATCGGCCCTTCTTGCTCTTGACGCTAGAGCCCATGTGTTTGAGCCTCTGTGTCTTCTCTGCCATACTCCTGGGAGTGCTCTACCTATTCTTCGGAGCATTTGAACTTGTTTTCGAAAACAATCATCACTTCAATTTGTGGCAGACCGGACTGTCGTTTACCGGCTTGTTCGTTGGCATGTAGATCTCCCCCACCCCCTGGTTCGTCCGATCAACGCACTGATCATCTTTTGACGCAGATGTGCTGCAATCGCGACGCTACCACTGTGGCACCGCAACTATGTCCGGCTGGTACAGAATCGGCAGAAGAACGGAGGCGAAGCAGGAGGCGCAGAGCCTGAATACCGCCTACCACCTGCTATCGCTGGAGCGATCATCTGTCCAATCGGGCTTTTCTGGTAAATATATCAATCTCCCAACGTCAGAATAAACTCAAATATCTAACTTTCGGACCAGGTTTGGGTGGACCACCTATTCGGCGGTCTTTTGGCTGGTTCCTGTTATTGGGAGTGCCATATTTGGCTGCGGGTGAGTTTCCTAGCCAGATCTGAACCGGAGTTTTATTGTGGGTATCTTGCTGATAAGATGACGCACAGCATGTTGCTCGTCTTTGCTGGAGTCTTCACGTTCCTGGTCGATGCATATCCACTGTATGCCGCTTCGGCGCTAGCGGCGAACAGCTTTGCCCGAAGCAGCTTTGCAGCAGCCTTTCCCATGTTTGGCAACCAGAGTAAGTTCATGACTCCTTTCCATTGCACAACCATTATGCACCTCGTGCAGATGACAGCTGCTTACGGGTAACGGCAGTGTACACCAAGTTAGGTAGGCCTGTCGATTGAACAAACCCACATGTGATGTTGTCCGTGGTAAGCCTAACCGCGTGCAGGATATCCATGGGCGACGACCCTTCTTGCGTTTCTCACCTTGGCCATGGCGCCCTTCCCGTAAGCTGCAGACTCTTCCCAGGATCCCTTTACCCCATTCCGACGACGATGCTAATTGGTGGCATTTTAGGTACTTATTCTTCCTGTACGGCAAAAGAATACGAGGCATGAGCAAGTTCGCAGCAGGGCGACAGACGTAGGTACCGCATGCATTGGTCGTGAAAGATTACCGCACTCGACGACCCAGCACAACGGTAGATCGATTGACAGGGCGGCATGTAAGAAGTCATGCATACAACTTAGATAGAACTAATGATGAGGTGTTGCTGCACAACTTTCGATGACCTCCGTCAGGGCTGGAAAAGGCAGTTAATTCGTCAGAAGGTACATTAGCAGTACAGTGTGTGTGCGGTAGGTACATGATAGCGCGTTGGTGCACTTGGGCTTGCATGGCGCGTCGTACGAGATGCGTCGTTAGTATATTCCCCCGCCTGCAGCCTCGATGCTGAGTTGCTGAGAGAGTGCTTGTGAGCCACAGCCCTCGGACGATCTAGGTGGAAATGAGGATACACAAAACCGAGTGGAAATCATGGCCCAAGTGGTGCAAGAGGTTGTTGAAGCATGTCAAAGCAACCTCGACTACTAAGTAAGGTACGGGACGCTATAGACGTATCGATGTATCGATGATGTATTCGATGTATTCGATGTACTCGATGTATTCGACGCTCTCCAATCCCAATCTCAATGCAGCAGAGAGAGAGTATCACTATATCTAGGATACTTCCACTTCAAGTAGTGCCGTATTTTAATGCAAGTCATACTTTGGTCTAACGGTACCGTACTCCACCACCGGTCCGGGCCCTTTCGACAGTCACCCTAGACCTAAAGTACCACAGCCATCGAGTGCATCCAGCAGGTTGGAAGCAATTCGAATTCGAATCTTACATGGATTCAAGCCACTAGGACCGCGTACCATGTTACGGCCCAGATCGTCATGTATGATGTATCTATTCGGACCTTGCGCTCGTATTGTTTGGATACCTGTGTGTGTATGTGTGTGGGTGGAGTACGGAATACTCCACCTTAAGCTATGAGGGGTAGGTACGGAGTATCTGAGACCCGTTCCAGCTTGCTTGGCGAATCAACCGCTTTTTGCCCACATCCTTCGCTTCACTGACGAGAAAGTATCATCCCTTTTCAGCACGCAGCTATTCAAGCGGCCTTACCGGTGCTCTGGTACCCATCCGAGAGGTCGCCTCCAGCTCAGCTGGCAATAACGCGACATCATCCAGCCCAGAACCAATAGTCCTGCAGGGAGCGACCAAACCCACCACCCCTCCTCCACCAACCACTCCCTCAGTTCTTTCAACACGCCAGGAACACCCTTCGAAGCCAGCCCTGGTCTGTCCTGTTCTGCAAACAAACGCTGATACTAAGGAAAGGGAAAGAATTCTATTCATATTCCCTTACTTTGGCTAGATTCAACTGGAAACTGTCGCAGAGAGAGTTCTCTTTACGAAGCCCGTCCATCCACTTGTCTGTACCCAGGCGAAACGTTCCACGGCGTCACCCTCAGCGCCTGCACTAACGCGTGGTCGAATCCTGCGAACTCCTCACGCCAAGTTCCACTTTACTTTTTACTTGGGACCGTTGCTTGCTTGGGACTGGACGAAACAACGGTGATCCTTGCCAATATTGGTCCCCTCGAGGGTCTCTTGGGAAGTTTTGGTGGCTATCAACGGGGAGCTGCAGTATAGGAACGTGGGTGGCTCGGCAACGGCAGTTTAACGGATACGGGCTTGTGTGCCCTCGAGGGACCGACTGAGACTTGACATATAACATGACCGTGGGCACTGGCGACGATGAAGCTCCGCAATCCCCGTCGCAATCGCCCGAGGACAGCGGTGATCAGCGTTCAGGCGACATGGCGGACCGTCCGGAGCCAAACGGGAAGCCCGTGGGGCAGACAAATGCAGGTACGAATACCGGCCAAACGAAATCGGCCTCGAACGCAAAGGACCCGTTGCGGCCTCGGAGGAAGAAAGCAAGACGGGCCTGCTATGCCTGCCAGCGTGCTCACCTTACTTGCGGTCAGTCTTTTGCTACACCCTGAGAATCGAGGCGCGCTTTGTCCTGATAGGTGGGGCTGATGACTCGTCCTACAGGTGACGAGCGACCTTGTCAGCGGTGTATCAAGCGGGGTCTGCAAGATGCCTGTCATGATGGTGTGCGGAAGAAGGCCAAGTACTTGCATGATGCACCGAGTGATGCTTTGATGCCAGGAGTGGGACTCAGAAGTGTCGGCGACAATCAGTTTCAGTTTGTGACCAACCTTGCCAGAGGACAGCATCTCCCACCGAACCAGGGGTTTTCAGGGTCATCGCCGAATGAGGTATACGTTCATCAGCAAGGAGCGCCGATACCGTTCGGCGTCTACCCCTCGAGCGGACCGCAAGGCCAGATGCCGCCTCCGTTATCAGAGAACATGATGAACACGCAGCCCTTCAGCAGCCAGCAGTCACCCATCTCTCAGCAATTCAACGTTGGCCCCAGCCCTATACAGAACATGGCAAACCCGCTTCAGCAAACAAGCCAAGCTGTTCCAAGTTCGTTGCCGGACAGTTTCCGAGGCAACCCCTTTGATCCAAGCGATCCGTTGCAATATAGCTTTGATCCTGCCAGCTTCAACTTTGGTAATCACTATGGCGCTCTAGAGTTTGGTATGCTTGGACATATGTCTTCTGGCGCGGCCGAGACTCCTCCCAGTGACAGTACCGTACAGCTTAACCAAAGTAACACTGCTAGTTACACACCAGGTACAACCATCTCTACCGCCTACAGTGGGAGCCCCGTGAATGGGACCTCATACGTCTTCCCCCAAGACCACGGTCTCGGCGAATGGCGAAGTGAGACTCCAACGAATATCCGACCTGGCAGCGGACCTAACGTTTACAATGCCACTGGCCGAGGTCCGGATCCGAATAACTTTGTAAAGCAGGAGGGGCCTCATGCCTACGCCATCGGAACGGCGACGAGTACCTTCACCAGTCCCAGCTCCACGCAAAGCTCTCAGGATATCCTAACCGGCTTTAATGACGGTCCGACTGCATCGAATTTGTATACTGCTTCACGTCAGGGTATGCAAGAACGTCCTACCCAGCAGCGGCAGGGGCCATCGATGATGTCCTCGTCGAATCTGCAAAGTCAAGTTCTGACTGCTGCTCGTCGATCTAGGGATCCGTCTACAATCTACGAGAGCGTGAAACAACCTTATCCGTATACGAGCGCCTTCCACGGCTTAACGGCCTTCTTGCAAAAGCGTTTTTCGCCGCAGAAGACACTGCGCATCGCAAAGGCACTTGCATCTATCCGACCCTCCTTCATCTCATCCACTAAAGACTTGAATCGCGAAGATCTAATCTTCATGGAAAAGTGCTTTCAACGTACTTTATGGGAATATGAGGACTTCATCAATGCATGTGGTACGCCTACTATCGTATGTCGACGGACCGGAGAAGTGGCCGCAGCTGGGAAAGAGTTCAGCATCCTCACCGGATGGAAGAAAGACACCCTTCTCGGTAAGGAACCCAACCTCAACGTTAACAAAGGCGGAACGTCTGGCAATCCAGGTACAGGAGCTTCGTCAAGAGGCGGCTTCAACACCCCACGCATCCCCGAAGGCGACAAGTCCGAATTCACCCACGGTTCCCGACCTCAGCCCGTTTACCTCGCCGAACTACTCGACGACGAAAGCGCGGTTGAGTTTTATGAAGACTTCGCCCGGCTTGCTTTTGGAGACTCGAGGGGCAGCGTCACGACACGATGCAAGCTGCTAAAGTACAGAACTGCGAACCAACCGTCATTCGCTGCCGCTGAAGTAGACGAGAATTTCGACACTGAAATCGGTTCGAGACTTAAGCACAAGCGCCAGGGACATAAGAACGGCAGGGCTAGTATCGGTGGCGAGAGTGGCATGTTCCAATTAGGTGAGAAAGACGGCATGGTCGAGTGTAGTTATTGCTGGACGGTGAAGAGGGATGTCTTTGATATACCCATGTTGATTGTTATGAACGTGGGTCATTCTGCCGATGATTTTTGCTTGACGGTTCTTTACTGACTGTCACAGTTCTTACCTTGTATATGATATTCGTGAACATCTACATACTTGCGGGCTGCATAGCGTGGTATTCAAGGGTCTTGGAAAGGCGTTCATGCGGATCATGCATTTGGAACCTGGGGCGTGCTTCGGGAGAATGACTTTCGTGTCGATAAAAGCTATAGATACTGCACATTCTCTTTATCCCTTTGTATCATCGATTGTCTATGCTCTATGTTACCCATCAAACACCCCAAAATAATCCCAACGCCAGCGCTTCGCATCGAACAACCCGCCCAACCCGCTCCTCCTCAAATACAAATCAACTCGCCACCTCGTTATTATGCCCCTTCCCGCCAAACTCCACCAAATACCCATCGTTCTTGAATTTCGCATACGCCTCTCTCTCCAGGCTCCTCCGGGCCACCTCGATATCCACCCGGATGTCCTCGATCAAGCTCTCCTTACTCACGTAGTCGTATTCCGGCCGAATAAAGCCGAGGATGAGCAGGTTCATGCGCGCGCCGTAGAAGTCTTGGGGGAAGGTGTGGAGGATGTGGACTTCCTGGTGGTGGGGGGTCCGGGGGGTTAGCGTGCTGTGCGTCGCTGGTTTTGATATCCGTGTTCTGGAGGTCTTACGTACAGGGAACTTTATGTCGAAAGAAGATGTTGACCAGTAGGGCGCAGGGGGGGAAAGGACTCACCACACTCCGAACCGTATTCCCGTAAAACGGATTCCACCCAATACTCATTACCATCGGCCAAACGCCGCCCATTTCCTCCTCCTCCTCTCTCCCTTTCCCCTCTTCCCCCTCCCCATTCAAACCCCCCTCAACCCCCACCCCCGCCCACCCAAAATAAACCCCACTCTCCACACCCTCATGCCCGCCCACGCTCAGTCCTGCCAGAGGGATGTTTGCAGTTGGGATCCCGAGGTCTTTGCTGCCGCGGCCGAAGCCTTTTACGACGGGGCCGGAGAGGGGGATGGGGAAGGGGGGGGTGGGGCCGGTGGGGGGGCCGGCGGTGAGGGGGCGGGGGTGGGAGGGGCGCATTTGTGTTGGTGGGGTGGGGTGGTGTGGTGGGTGGTGTATGGGGTTATGTATGGGGTTTTGTGTGGTGGTGGGTGGGTCGGTGGGGGAGGGAGATGGAGGCGTGAAGAGAAGTGGGTGGAAGGATTGGTGGAAAGGGGGGGGTCGATGGTTTTGCCGAGGGATAGCCGACGGAAACCCTATCGCCGTATGCAAAAACCTACAGTAGGTATAGGTAGATTTACAGATAATCAAGTTTACGTAGAGCACTTACAAAGCGTTTTATGGCTTGAAGATTATTTGGAAGACGCGACGAGATTGATATTGCTTGATTTCTAAAAACTTTCCATGACACTGAATCAACCTTTGAAATGATTTTCCCTAATTTTCGCTAGAAAAAATCTACCTGTACAGTTCCACTTAACACGACAATCACAGATACAGTAGACTTCGAATTCAAAAGACATGGTGGAGAAGGCATACCACCGGTCTGTTCATAACGCTACGTTGCAAAAGAAAATCCCAAGTTCTGTAGAGAAGACATTATTATCAAAGAAATCAGATACCTCCACGCAGGGCAAGAAAAGAAAAAGAGAACATAGCAATGGTATCACGCAGAACGGTCATCCTCCAACATCCGGTGTATCCGCAGAACTGTCACAAAAGCCCCTGGTAAAAAGTTCGGAGAAGCGAGTGAATGGTGATGCTTGCTCCAAACCTGGCCAATTTGGAAAAAAACATGCATCAAGGGAAAATCTAAGAGGGTCATCAGGTCCTAAGAAGAAAACGGAGGATTCCAAGTATTCCAAGGGAAACCACACTCAAATTCCTACGCCTATAACAACCCATGGAAACCTGAAGAAGAAAGCCGATGCCCTATGGTCCCTCCGCAAAACCCTCCCCATCTGGTCGCACGCTTCCGAAATCCGCCAAGGCCTCCGTGAAAAGGATGTCATGCTCCTGGTCGGTGAGACTGGCAGCGGAAAAAGTACTCAAGTCCCCCAACTTCTCGTCAACGAACCATGGAGTAAACCACAATCCGTCACCACCATAATCGATAATATTTCGAAAACGGTCAAAGTAGGCGGCTGCATTGCCATCACAGAACCTCGTCGTGTAGCAGCCATCTCTCTCGCCCGCCGAGTTGCAGAGGAAATGGGCACTCCCCTCGGCTCATCTTCGCCGGCAAGTAAGGTCGGCTATTCGGTGCGTTTTGATAATTCAACGTCACCGAGTACGAAAATTAAGTATTTGACAGAAGGAATGTTATTGCAGGAGATGCTGAGGGATCCGTGGCTGAAGCATTATAGCGCTGTCATTGTGGACGAGGTGCATGAGAGGGGGGTCAATGTAGATTTGGTGTTGGGTTTCCTCAGAGGTATGAACGCAGGACCGAAAGAGGGAAGGGGTGGGGTGGGAATGAAGGTGGTGGTTATGAGTGCTACAGCAGATACGGAGGAGTTGTTCAAATTCTTCGAGGAAGGTTACGAAAAGCCGCAATCGAATGGAAAACTGCATCCGAATGATAGTATTCACGAGCATGGCAATGCCGACGTTAATGGGTTCGAAGATGAGTCGGAGTGGTCAGGTATATCCTCTTGTGATGAAGACGATGGCAAGACGAAGCCTATGCAGAGCAATGGCTATCACCCAAGAAAAGATACAAGGCAAGAAGTCAAGAAACCTCCAGCCAAAGGTCAAGAAACCACACCTTCCAAAAATGGGTCGGTACCAAATGGATTGTTACATGCCGCTTCAGACAATAGCAGCGAGCCATCCCGAGTACATGATTCCCCTTACATCTCCACCTGCTACATTTCAGGCCGCCAGCACCCCGTCGAAATTCTCTATTCACCTTCTCCAGTCCAGGATTTCATCGACGCGGCCTTGCGAACCCTCTTCCAAATTCATTACAAAGAGCCCATGCCCGGCGATATCCTAGTCTTCCTCACCGGTCAAGAAACCGTCGAATCACTCGAAAAACTCATCAACGAATACGCCCTTGGAATGTCCGCCGACGTCCCCAAGATCCTTGTACTACCCCTTTTCGCCGCCCTGCCGCAAGCTGCTCAACAAAGGGTCTTTCTCCCTGCTCCCCCCAAGACGAGGAAAGTGATTCTGGCTACGAATATTGCCGAGACTTCTGTTACTATTTCAGGGGTCCGATTTGTGATAGATTGCGGTAAAGCGAAAATAAAACAATTCCGCTCGCGCATAGGTCTCGATTCCCTCCTCGTAAAACCCATCTCCAGATCCGCCGCTATACAGCGTAAAGGTCGTGCTGGCCGCGAAGCTCCAGGGCAATGCTATCGTCTTTACACAGAGCAAGATTATCTGCGTTTACAACCAGCCAATACCCCCGAAATCCTCCGCTGCGATCTTAGCCAGGCGATACTGACGATGAAAGCCCGCGGCGTGCAAGACATTACTACGTTTCCTTTTCTGTCCCCCCCTCCTAGGGAATCACTAGCACAAGCCCTCACCACCCTCTTCATACTCGGCGCCCTCACGCCCACCAGCGCCATTAGTCCCTTGGGGCACAAAATGGCACATCTTCCTCTCTCTGCATCGCTAGCACGCACTCTCCTTGCCGCTGCAACACCAGAACTCGACTGTGTGAGCGAAGTTATCGATGTTATTGCTTGCCTGAGCGTCGAGAACGTATTCTTGAACCTAACGAGCGAGGAGAAAAAAGAAGCGGCTGAGACGGCGCGACGAGAACTATACAGGCGGGAGGGCGATCACCTCACCCTCCTCGCCACCGTACAAGCATACGCCGCCGAACACGCCGACAGGAAGGCCTGGGCCGAAAAGCATTTCGTCAGCCACCGAGCCATGCAATCCGTCATGGACATCCGGAAACAACTCCTTACCCACTCCGCCTCCCTCTCCCCCTCAAAACCCCAATCCCCTCACACCGCCTCTCCGGCCGCAATCCTCAAAGCCTTCCTCCAAGGTTTCCCAACGCAAATCGCGCGCCTGATTCCGGACGGAAGCTACAGGACCCTCGTCGGTAATCAAACCGTGGCTATTCATCCGAGTAGCGTACTCTATGGGAGGAAGGTGGAGGCGATTCTGTACACGGAGTTTATTTTTACGCAGCGGAGTTATGCGAGGGGGGTTAGTGGGATGCAGATGGATTGGATTGAGGAAGTTGTTGGGGGTGGGGAGGGGGTGTGAGGGATGTGAGGTCGTGGTGATTGGAGCTGGTAGGGGATCAGGCGCGGAAGAGTGGTATGAAGACGGTAGTCCTCGTTAGTCCTTTGACTGCTGTTGTCCACCTAGAGCCTACAAGTCAGATAGAGCCATGTACACTCGGGTTTTCCGAAACAAACCAGAATCCGTTAGAACGTAGATATGGGTATATATATATGTATATAAAAATCAGTATTTCACCCGAAAAGTCTTAAACGAAGCCCGAATTCACTCGTAACAATCGTAGCTCAAGCTTTTGGAGAACTGCATACGATAATCTCGCCACACAGTGCAATTCAATCTGTTATCTCCAAACAAGAGTTTCCTTAAACGCTTGCCTGCAAAAAAGCGGTGGGCAGCGGTTGAAAGAAGATGAATAAAAATATGGCTGTATATAGAAAAAACAGAGTTATATAACGCACCAAATGCCGTCGTAATCTGCTCTCGATCCAAAAAAAAAAGACGGATTTGGCTATACCGATCAGAAGACTCCCCCGAGTTCTCATCCTTTTTCCATCCCCTTGAAACGATCCCTCCCCACAGACCTCAATCCTCCCCTCCCTTCCATTGCCCCTCCCTTTACTACCCTAGGCAAGCATATTACCCTCACCAACCTTGAATCACATTTCTTAGTGTCACAGGAGCGTTTTGTGACTCAGTCGATTAGAAAAGAGCGTGCTCGCAGGAGTTGAGGATCCGGCCTGCAGATGTCGGAATGAAGATGGGAGGGGGAGGGGGAGGGGAGTGGGAGCGGGAGTGAAAGGTAGAAGGAGCAGGAGAAGGAGAAGAAGTGGAAGTGGAAGTGGGAGAAAAAATGGAAGTAGGAGTAGGAGTAGGAGTGGAAATAGGAGATAGGGGAGAGCGAGTGGGAGTATGAGTGACAGGGCGAGGTATGACAGCGGGAGAGCGTGCGGGAGTGGAAGTGGGAGTGGGAGTAGGAGAGCGAGGTGTGGGAATGGAAGTTCGAGTTCGAGTAGGAGTGGGAGAGCGATGTGAGCGTGGAGTTCGAGTTCGAGTTCGAGCGCGAGGTGAAAGCGAGGTGCGAGAGGGCCAGGTATGGGACCGGCAGTGACACTGAAGCAGGGAGTGCGAGCGCGAGTGCAAGTGGAAGAATGAAGTAAAAAAGAAAAGTAGCAAGATTAACCGTACAGAAACTGCAGCAATGGCCAGTGTTTAAAAATCAGAAACAGGCAAAAAGCACATAAATGAGAAGAATTTTTAAAATGACGAAAAGAACGAGTGCACGGAAAATGCTATAAGCGCAGAGAGAAATTTTGATATTTATTGTGCACATTTCTTTGATAAGATGAAATGTAATTAGAGAAAGAGACATCATCGCGAACACTTTCACTTCTCGACTTCTCTACGTGTATTACCTTCTTAAGAATTGAAATTAATGGTTGCCTGAGTCGAAAGATAAAAAACAATAAAAGCAATAGAAAGAGTGGTGCGCAACAACAATCAGCCTCAAACCAACAGGCGGCGTTTCAAAGGATGCGACGGAGATTAGGCAGCAAATCTTGTTCCTACATCGGATTCCATCGGACTCGGGTACATTCTCATTGTATTTCATATCTCATAACATACAACTCCCATAAATCCACCAAAGTATGCAACCCTCGTCCCGATAAGCCGCCCACCCAACCCCACGCCCGTGCCTTCCCTCATTTGTTCATCAAGCAAACTTCGCCTCCATCGGACTCACCGGGCTGACTGGCTCATCTCGACTTGGCGTGTAGGCAGGCGGTTGGTGCGCTGTGTGGTCTTCGGGATGGCGATGGTATTGCAGCTCGATGTTGCGCCGCTCCGTGCGTTCGCGCTTGGCGGTCATACGGTATTTGTGCGTGGCGATGCAGGCATAGATGAAGAGGGTAAAATGGATGAGGCTGGCGGTGAATGTTAGCAACATGGTTGAACCGACTTGGAGGATATAGACTGGCGATAGAAGTGCTAGCCATATCCGTTCGCAGGAAGAGGTCAGGGGTACTCACATTATGAACGCCAAAAATACATTCCCCGCAATCTCCGTCTTCCCCGCCGTGTAAATCTCCGGATTGCACTCCTTGGAGAAGAAGTTGTACGGGGTATCGCAAAGGATGAAGCCGTCAACTTCGAGTTCCACCGGTTTCCAGTACCAGAACCAGCCTGTGTAGATAGAAAGGACAATGCCAGGGATTCCGAGGGCCCAGATGATGAGGTCGATGGCGACGTGGATGCCCGGGTGGACGGATTTGCCGGACCGATGGAAGACGTCGAGCCAGAGGATCGAAGGGTTGTAGATGAGGCAGAGGACGATCTGGGAGGCGATGGTCAGTATGGTTATTCGAGGATGGGGGTGGCGGGGACACGTGAGACATCTCAAGCGGAGGCAATTCATTGGGGAGGAGGGAAACTCACAGAAGCAAGAGGCAGTCCATCAAGCCAGTCTCCAGAGGGTGAAGGAAAGTAGGTGTCGGTGATATTGATAGACACAGCAAACATGATCATGCCCAGAAATGCGAACAAGGTGGCGAGGATGCGGAGGACGGCTTTGACATGCCATCTGCGGTCCTGCTCACTCAGTCGGCGCCGGGTCTCGATCGACAACATTGGAGCCATGATGGAAGAGATGCGTGTCGATGCCAAGAAGGACCGGAGTGGATTGCTCAGAGTCAGAGTAAGTAGAGGTGCTGGGTGGAGTCGAGTAGATCAGCAGGGAATCAAGAATTATGCACGAGCAAAAGAAGGTTACACATTACCTCCCGTATCGAGCTAGTGACGCAAACTTCAAGCTTCTTGTCTTACTTCACGGAGTACGGCGAGCGAGACAGGAGACTTGTTGGATAATCTAATTGGAGTGTATACAGTATTTACCCAGATAAGAAACAGCTTTGTTGAAGAGTACAATGTCTCCGTTGTCCTCCACAATGGCCAGAGACAATATGTAGTATGTACCAGCTGTTCTCCTCAATCAGTTAGCGCTCTTCCACTTCTTCCTTTAGCTCTGCGGGACGGCAAAGGGAATCCCGTCCTTATCGATAAGATGCAGTCTCGATACCGCCGACATCAATCCCCTCCATCTTCACTCACGTTCCCCGCCAACAATGTCCACCCCTACACCTCAACCCCGCTACAAACTCACCTTCACAACCCCTCACCCCTCCCTCCCCTCCATCAAATCCGCCCTTTTCGCCGCCGGCGCCGGTACCTACCCTGGCGGCAAATACACCCACGTCTGCTTCGAAACGCCCGGCACGAGCCAATTCATGCCGAACGAGGGCGCGGTGCCGAACATTGGCACCGTGGGGGTGTTGGAAAGGGTGCAGGAGATGAGGGTGGAGGTGTTGTGTGTGGGGCAGGAGGTTTTGAGAAGGAGCGTTGAGGCGCTGAAGAGGTAGGTTTTTGTTCCTGTGGGGGAAGTCGATGGTGATCATTTGGGAAAGGGCACATCCGTATGAGGAGGTGGCTTATGAGGTCGTTAAGATGGAGGATGTGTGAAAGGGGGTGCGGTGGTAGGAATCAGGCGAAGGTGTAGCTTGAGAGGGGAGTTGAGATTATAGTACGGAATGCTTTGCCGTCTAACGCTGATGGTGTCCCTGATTTGAGTATATCCAGGGCGTGGCATTGATTGTAAGATTACACCAAAGTAAAATGGCTGAGTAGAAATTTGATAGGAAGACATCTATTGGGGAAGAGAAAAGTATTATCCCAATACGAAGAGAAGAAAGTCCAAGTCTGCAATCCGATCTTTATGTCCTCGACCATCACTCCTTCCCAAATTACCCAAATTACCCGTCTTGAATGATATCCATGAACTCGTTACCCCTCAACCTTTACCTCTGTAGTTCCAACCGTCTCAGCACTAGCCCCCTTACTCGCGTCATCCACATCAAGCGGAGTATCCTCATCGTCTTCGCCATGCCTAGGCCTTATAATCTCAATGCTCAAATCCGAGTCCTTGGAATACACCCTCAACCCCACGACGCACACAGCATTCCACGGATCATCCGCAAACTCCGCATTCTCATCGTCGTCTTCGGCCGCGGCTTCTGCCATAGTCTCAGCGGACGGAGGTTCGGGAGGGAAGTCAAGGTCGCTATCGATGGAGGAGTCGAAAGATGCATCCGAGTCGTATAGCCAGTCGTCTGGGCCTGCGATGGTGGACGGTGCGGGGGCACTGGTGGTTTGGACAAATTCGCCATTCACTTGGACGGAAGGGATAGACTGCAAAGCATTGTGGAATCGCTCGGCCTTTGTCTCCTCCACAGTCTTGGCTTCGTTGGGCGCCTCGTCTGTTGCTTTGGCCTCGCTGGGCTTGTCCGTGACATTGCCAGGTATTGGATCGGCAGTATCGGAATGCGGCTCGGTGATCTCTGTCTCTTTTGACACTCCATTCATCGGCTGTTCTTTGTTCAATGTATCTTGGGATAGGGGTATAGGTGCAGCCTCCGCGTTCCATTGCGGTTCGGTGGATTGAAGCTCAACAGCAGCTTCGGTTGTGACCTCTTTGTCGGGTTGATCTCTGCCACTGACGTCGCCGTTGACTGCGTGAGTAGCGGTCGCACCAGCCACAGAGGCATCCTGAGGCTCGGTGGATTTCTTTTTCTCCGCCTTCTTGCGCTCATGCTCTTCCTTTCTTTTCGCATGGCGCTTCTCTCTGGCTCTTTGCTTCTTTTCTAGCTGCCATTGTTTGAGCCTGGCACCTCGTAACTCTTCACGCTGCTTTTTCTTTGTAGCTGCCTTCTTCTTCTCCTCGCGCTCTTGACGTTGTTTTTTCTCCTTCTCCGTTTCCTTAATCTGCCCCTTTGCGTAAGCAAGATCGTACGCCAGCCCGATCTGCGTCAATTTATCTGGCCTGTCGTTGCAGGTCTGCTTGATAATTTGCTCAGGAGTAGGGTCGGTGGGCCACTTCTTAGCCGTAATTTTCATCAAAACAGAATAGGTGCCAGGCTCTAAATCAAGGTCTGCGCTGACTGACCTGCTCATGCGGTAATTTCCGTGGCTACGGACAATGTAGTCGTTCTCCCCATCTTTCTCGAGTCGGAAGTGCAACGAGTAGGTATATTGTCCTTCCAATCCTTTAAAATAGCGATCATCCAGCTATAGGGAATTAGACATTGTACAGTTTACCTGAAGCGCAATGACTTACTTGAGACAAGACGATGACAACGGGGCTCTGTTTTGTGAGGGTTATACTGAATTTGGTATCATTGTAATCTGGTGACCAGGCTACATCCACTGTTGTCCATTGTTGTGTGATGTGCCATTGTGGCCCGAAAATACGCGTGCGGTTGAAGCTCTGGTAGTTGCGTAGGAGGTCTTGGTACGACATCCAGAACACCTGCGGCTGTCAGCAAGTTCCGAAAGGACCAGCTGACTTCGGAGTTTTACCCCGTCATCACCAAACTTGTGATTTAGGAGTTGCATCCACTCGGGTGTCCACTGCTCCGAACCATCGCTCCAGGCGCCTCGCCATTCACCTTCGCCCCAAGGGTTTCTGAGAAGATCTTTAGCGTTGGAGGACGGAGACGGCTCAATATCGACCTACCGAATCCTTACGAGTCTCTCTCCATTAATTTCTCGAGCATCTATGACGGAGTATGCGTGCAACCCGATAACGCCTTTTCTATCAGCGCTGTCTGCACCTTGCCATGTGTCGAAACTCCCAGTCCCACAGCCGAATAGAAATTCCTTATTCACTTTTAGGATTTCGTCGTTCCAAAACTTCTCTGTATCGAGGATGTCGGTGGTGAACAACTCGGTTGTCACGCCGCCCGTAAGATCCTCGACTGCTTCTCTGCGAGTTGTCAGTGCATGGACGCATACATAAAGTTTGGTATCCTACCCAGTAAAACCTCCATCGATGGCGCTATAGTCACCGTGTGCTTTTGCATATGCTTTTTCCAACAGAGGCAACCATGTCTCGTTCTCGCTGCTACATTTTGCAAAGTAGAGTGCATCCGAACCAGTCTGGCACGACTTTCGGTATTTTTCTTCAGCGTCTTGCCTGTTGGTCTGCGCAAAAGTCCTTTTTTCCTCCGGAATACTTTCGTACCAATCGGAGGCGATAAGATAAAGCTTGTCGTCGATGACGGTTTGAATCCACTCTCCATCTAGTTTAATTAGCGATCCTATCTCGTGATAAGGGAAGATGGATTTCACCTCGATGGAAAACGAATCCATACACTCCAACCTTCTCATCGCGTTTAACACAGACTTTGTCGATCAAATTCTTCTCGTTGCCGAGCGCACACAACGCTGAAAGAAACCAGCAGTCGCCACTGAGGCCCTGACGTACATCGCTTGCTGTAGCACCTTCATGATAGAAAGTAGGATCTTCAAAGATATCCTATAACGCAAGAACCGTTAGCGACGATGGCCAATCTCAGCCATCACTCCTGAATCTTTACCGGTACACGCTTGACAGATTTTGGTTGCGCTGAATCTTCTTGGCGTCCGAATAAACCGTCTAGACAGTCCCGAGGACCGCCCCCGGCCCGCTTCAAGTCGAACTCAATGTCGAAATGTGGGTCCCGATATTTCATATTCACCCTTCGGCATTCTTTGGCGATTTTCTCGACGGCGGCAATGCATTCGGCGGATGCTTGCTCGTAAGACTTGATGGCTGCCTGGCCATGAATGACGCCCTTGGGGGATTTCGCTGCCTTCGTCTTGGCATATACATTTGCTGGAAGTATTCGTTGCGGCTTGCCTGGAAACTTGGACGTGAAGCAAGCCCAGAATTGATCAATACTGTCCTGAGGTGTCTTGTTCTTCAGCTTTTTATTAGGACTTGGGATCAGGACTGGAAGAGGCGGTAAAGCGTCTGCTTGGTTTTCAACCTCGTATTCCATCGCGATATGTAGTGATGGACGACCAAGACTGGGTGTAGCCTTGTTATATAGAGTGAAGGTACTAAGGAGATGGAGGTATTGTGCAGAGCAACAGCATCGAAATGATGCTGTTCAGTGAATAGCAAGCATGATGTGCCCTTAGGGAGAGGAGAACTATTCAGCCCATGCCGAGCCTTATCGTTACCCATGCCAGGCGCAATATGCCGATGTCAAATTTCCAAATCGGGGGTTGCTGGGGGCCTTGAGGGTTGGGGGCTGAAGTGGATGCGGCTCTAAGGCGTCAGACCGGGGACTTGGTTGGCAAGGCCTGAAACATTTTCAGCCATCGACCTGCGAGCCTGACTCATTCGCGATACCGTAAGGTAGGGCTACGCAATGCTCAACGAGGATACAAAAGGGGCAACTTTCATGCCCCCAAGTCTTCAAAGACAAAGCATAAAATTGTTACCATATGTAGGTCGGTACGGGGATATGTGGAAGTACTCGGTGCCTTACAATCACAGTGTCAGGTATGTTTTGGCTTCGAAGCAACCATCGTCCGCATGAAAGTTACGGGCGTAAAGTACCATTCCTTCGGCAAGTTCGTCATTAAGGCAATTACAAGAAGACACATTGTGAGCCGCAAGCACAAATAGACAGCGGACCAACCGAGTCTTGTTAGAATTGTAGAATAAGACCTTCTTGATAGAGCAACGTAAGCCTTAAGCGCCGAGAGCGCCCCCCCTTCATTTATCCTATCAATAGTTCAAACCAAAAACCCCGACGCCATACCTTACATACAAGGCACCAGGTTGAAATACTTGCTAAGCTTTCAAAGCCATACAAAGCCTGATCGTCAATGCGTAGCGCCATATCATGCAAGCTCTGCTTACCAGGCTAGAATAAGAAACAACATCCAGGGTCAAGTATTACCCACTCAATGAAACGCGTTCGTCTTGCCTCTGCCAGAGTAGGCGCTGCTTCCGGCTTCGAAATACGGATGGTTGCAAGCTTGTTTAGCCGAGATACGTCCTGCAGGATCGTAAATAAGCATGGCGTCAAGAAGATCAAGTCCGTTGTCGCCAAGGTTGGATACCAGTGGTCTTGAGTGGTCGCGAGACCATTTGGGAAAAGAAGGCTTGAAGTCAGGAAACGAAGTGACACCGGGCCAGGCATGGTCATCAGGGGTACCCAAGAGCCTATGTTCTCCTCAGCATCCTGGTCAGAGAAGCCAAAAAGCCCATGCACTTACCGAAAGATTTTGAATATCTCATCGATCTCAGAGTCTCCTGGGAAAAGGGGTTTGCGCGTGCACATTTCCGCAAAAATGCAGCCAACCGACCACATGTCAACACCCGTCGAGTATTGGCGACCGCCAAGCAGGATCTCGGGTGCACGATACCATAGAGTAACCACCTCATGTGTGTATGTGCGCAATGGCACACCGAAAGCACGCGCCAAGCCGAAGTCTGCCAACTTCAAGTTACCGTCACGGTCGATGAGCAGATTTTGCGGCTTCAAATCCCGATGAAGCACCCGATGGCTATGACAGTACCGCACTCCTTCTACAAGCTGACTCATAAACTTTTTCACCATGTTGTCGCCTAGGCCCAACCTTCCAAGGTCGGGTCCGGAGCCTTCTGGAAATGCTTTTCCTCTACCTCCATCGCTAACCGGAAGAGTCTCCATGTATTTTTTTAGGTCAAGGTCCAGAAATTCACAGACCAGGTACAACTTGTGTCCATCAGCGTGGACAATGTTTAAGAGACGGACAATATTTGGGTCGTTCATCTCCTTCAACAAGGATATCTCTCGAATGGCTGTGCTTGGTACCCCTTCATCTTCCGCTTCTAATCTGATCTTCTTCAGCGCAACAATACGGGTAGGATGTGTGAGGTCGCGAGCTTTGTAGACCACACCATATGTACCTAGTAGAATGTGTTAGTGAAACCTTGTTACGGTTTATGATTGCAATGAAGGGGCTGCCGAGAAAGGCGATAGGAGGCATCAATTACCCTCTCCAATCTTCTCGATCTTCTGGTAATTCTCCATTGTGAGGATGTGGGAACAACAGCCAAGTCAGGATTCCCGAGGGAAAGCGCTGAATAGGATATAAAATTGCGGTCAAGGCGGTTGATTATCGATTTTCTTGAGGGAGAACTGGGTGACTGTGGAAGTTCTCTTGCAAAGTATGGCGGATCGTTTTCAGCTTGACTTGGTCTCTGAAATAGCTATGGTATCCATGCGAAGGGTACACTCTGTTGCGTCTGTGCGAATAACTTAGTTCCAACAGCTAGTGAAGAACAGATTTGTTGTGTTGTGGAATCCGCAACTCTTGTAAACACACAATCAAGGGTACGCGCTAGCGCCGGGATCAAATCTCACGCGTTGACGCCGGCTTCGCTTAAGGTATGACTTCAAGTTCGCACGGTATCTCAACCTGCATAAGGATTGAAGCACCTTGAGAATCCAATGACTAGCACAAGAGGCTTAGATCCTCGGGAAAAGCCGCCCGAGTCTATCAGATCCATCTATAAACATTACGAAAGGCTCACGGTCAAAGCAATTGACACAGATGCCAACATCATCGATTTCGTGCGCGGCATTAGTGATGCACAGCAGAGCAAGATTAGCAGGATCGGAACAGTGACTAGCTATACATTGCTAGATTCTTGCTTACGTTTTAGCAATCAAAAGGTCCCAAATGTTCAATCTACCGACGATGTGCCAGTCCCAGTGTATGAGTATGAAGGTCTACTAGGTGAAACTTCTTGCGATCTCAGAATCTGAGTGTTTATTGCTGATGAGTCAGGCCTGCACTTGATACCCTGCTTACTGTCCCAGGAGACGCAACGTGATCTACTGTCACGTCTGATGCATGGGATACTAGCTGATGAGAAAAATAAAAACAATGTCCAATTACATTTTCGAGCACCGTATCACGCTACTCGTAGTGAGAAACACAATGGACAACTTCTTCAGCAGACTTCACCCAATGGCCTCTCTTCAAGAGATACATCATTCTTCAATATCTCTCCTAAGTCGACTGAACTTTTAATGCCACTCAACCCCAATGTTCACAAGCCAATCACAATCTCTCAATTTCTCAATCGAAAATTACGATGGCTAACTCTGGGCCGGCAGTACGATTGGACTGCAAAAGCCTACCCTGTTGAGGAATCTCCTGCCTTCCCGCAAGATATTGCTGCTCTCATTGGCAGTCTTTTCCCTGCTATGAGACCTGAAGCAGCTATTCTTAACATCTATACCCCAGGCGATACTTTGAGCGTGCATCGTGATGTAAGCGAAGACTCTGAGAAAGGACTTGTCAGCATAAGCATTGGCTGCGATGCACTGTTCGTTGTAGGCATAGGAGACGAAGAAACCAATAAATTAAGCTATCTCACAATCCGTCTTCGGTCTGGCGATGCGATCTATATGAGTGGTCCGTCACGCTTTGCTTGGCATGGTGTCCCGAAGATAATTCCAGACTCCTGTCCGCAATGGCTAAGGCACTGGCCTGCACATTCGTCTTTCGAGAGTTCTGAGGACGGCCTACCCAGCGAATACGAAGCCTGGCGAGGTTGGATGTCAACTAAGCGCGTCAATCTAAATGTACGACAAATGAATGATTAAGGACTGCAAAGTTCAAATGGAAAGTGCATCCGATTCTAGATGGTCTCAATGCTCTTTTACGAGGCCTTCTCACTGGTCGTTTTTGCCTAGCCTCTGAATTGTGGAACCAACGCATTGCCTTTCACCGCATCAGGATTTTTAGTGCTCTAGAGCATGTCATCTAGTTGGGATTAATAACCTAGCGATTGGATAATCCTGCTTACGATTAGGTCTTTCATACGGCACTATGGGTACTTTGAAACCGTTCTTATACCACAAACTCCCCTATTGAGGAATTTGTTGGGGTTTAGACTTCATGTGCGAATACAGTACATTGACAATCACTTTTGGATGGCGGACTGACGACAACAACCGCGTCCTATAATAGCCTCGATGCAAAAAGTAGGAGACTCCAGCGCTCCCAACCTTGCTTTCTGGAACCATCTTTCGTCCACAGGCATAGACGACTGGGCCAAGCTCCATAATTCAGGATGGGACTGCGACGGTCTATTCCCCACACTTAGTCAAAGCGGGAACACTTACTCTACTACAAGAAACCGACCTTTACATCTCATGTATATCAATTCAATTGACCATGGCAGCCATGGCTCAGTCCTAGCGGGCTTCACGACAGAGGTCAATGATTTTCTGACTGCTTAGCTTCGATCATCTTAGGATTACATTGAGTGGTAACCCTTATGGCGGTGATGCACTTGGGTCCTTCGCAGGACAGATTTTACAGGATCCGAAGAGAGTGACCCGGCCATATGCCGCCAACTCTGTTCGTAAGCAAGCCTAATAGGCTTTGGTGTAACTTCAAGGTCCTTACTGGAGCTCTTGTTGATGAGTCCTGTTCGAGACCCATGAGGTTAATGGGTCGCTGACAGCTAGTGGCCTGCGATTCACATGTTTGGGGAAATTTGCACAATCAAAGCAAAACTTGAAGTTATCTTAAGCGCAGGTACTCTCCAATGCCTCCAAAAGGGACTATCCAGGCACTTGTTTCCGCTATGGGGGAGAAGGGAGCAGGTTTGATCGAGCAGGATGCTTGCACGTGGAGGCCTAATTGAATTGCACTGGTTTCGCATAAAGCTTACCTACTTTACAGATCTTCCATGACACTACTTTTTCAATTCAACAAATCGGCTTATCCCTTGTCTACGCACACCCAGCCGCTAGCTAGGACAGATTCTGGTAATCTTAGAAAAAGCTCAATTGAGATCCATTGATGATGGATTCAGACGCTCATCTCTAAGTAGAATAGAAAATATACGAAGACTTAGTGATAGGAACTATTTCACAAAAGTATACGCTATATATATGCTTTTACAGGGTAGAAGATTCGGTTACCAGCTGTACGTACAGTATTTAGCGTGTGCAGAAAGCTATGGAATCCTTGACATCACGCCCCCCCCCAAATTTACTATTGAATCCAGACATTCTTGATATTCTCGCTACCACCAAGCCTTGAAAGCCTGTTTTGGTTAAAGAAATCAATCAAATAGGTAAATATGAAGCTGGTCAAAGCCCTCAACTACTGATCTTCTGTGTAGCTATGACAGGTCCACTGGCTCCGGCCCTCCTCAGTTTCGTCCGAAGGGCGCCCCTCGAAAGGGCTTTCCGGCCGCTGAAGACTCCCTAACTACATACCTGGAGCAACAGCCATGGGCTATGCAGAAAGAGATGGTGTGGTTTCTATGGGAGGAGTGAGGTATACATGTTCATAGGTCCACGATATTCAGAATCCTGAAAAAGAGACAATGAAGCGAAAAGAAGAGACAGCGTGTAGGCATCAGACAGAATGATGAACTACGGTTAAACCGAATTGCAGGTCTACTTCGTCTGACTGTCGAGCAGCTTGTCTTCGTTGACGAGACTCTTTTCAACGAGACTACGGGCTGACGTCATAGAGCGTATGCACCAGTTGATAAGCCAGCTCGCTAGCATGCGGATAGCCGGTTTTCAAGGCAGCATTTCAAGCATAGCCTCGGTGGATATATATTTGAGGCGAATATCAAAGCGTTGGAAAGAGAACTGTAAACGGGTAACATAGATTTCGATTCTATTTAAACCGAAGCTTGTTCTATAAGATGCTTGAGAGGATGAATGAATTTCTCTAGAGATAGGTTCTGGCTTCGGCGTAACGACGACATGATGGCTTCGGGGGTCGGGAGGAGGGGAGCTACAAGGATGTTAGCACTGTGAAATGTTTGAACAGCTTCATATTTACCTATTTGATTGATTTCTTTAACACGAAAACAGGCTTTCAACAGTTTCAATATCAAGAATGTCTGAATTCAATAGTAAATTTTGGGGGGGCGCGACAAATGCGATGCCAAGGATTCCATAGCTTTCTGCACACGCTAAATATGATACCGGTACGACTAAGGTACCTTACTTACGTACCTAAGGTAAGGTAGCCCTCGTACACGATAAGCTGCCCCGCAAACCCTTGACAGAAAGTACGTACTCGGTAGTACCGTTCGGTGGATACTTTCCTTTGGACTACCTTATCAGGATGGAGGGGTCGAGGGGGATCTCCTCCTTTGGACCTCAATTGCAATTCTTTCGCTCACTGTTGTCTTCTCCCATATTCTGCAATGACCACCAAGAAAGAAACCTGGCAGGACCTAGCTAAATCAAAGCGCGATTCAATCAACAACTCAATACCAACCGCATGGCGAATCAGCTCGATCCCCTCAGCCGTGGAGCAGCGAGATGTTACTGGAAAGTATGTTCACCAGTTCCTGTCTGCAAGAGAGGTTGAGATTACCGAGACAGATGCGGTGGACATTGCCGAGAAGACTTCCTGTGGACAATGGACAGCAGAAGAAGTGATCAAGGCCTTTTGTCATCGGGCCAGTCTGGCACACCAGCTTGTAATGTTCCCAAGGGGAGAATTCGAGCTTGCAATTGACAGCTGAGGCAGACAAATTGCTTGCACGAGACCTTCTTTGATGCAGCCGTTCAAAGTGCAAAAGAGCTTGACGAATACTACGCGAAGCACAAGGCACCTATCGGGCCATTGCATGGCTTACCCGTCAGTCTGAAGGATCAATTCCATGTCAAGGGCGTGGAGACGACAATGGGATATGTCGGGTGGATGGGTACGTTCCAAGGCAAGAAAGGGACTGGGAGGGAAAAGGTCTTCGAGAGTGAAATGGTTATTGAGCTTCGCAAGGCGGGAGCTGTACTTTATTGCAAGACCTCGTAAGCCAAGTCGCCCAGTGGATTGAGCGATACTCCGTCTCACATTGAGAAACTAAGTGGAGTTTGACAGGGTTCCTCATACGCTCATGTCCGGTGAGACCGTGAACAACATCATTGGTTATACCTGGAACTCGAAGAATCGGCATCTCAGTGCTGGGGGAAGCTCTGGAGGTAATAACAATCCGCTTGCCTCTATGATGGGATCTGACTGCTTGCAGGTGAAGGGGCTCTCATTGGTTTGAAAGGGTCGCCGGTGGGTTTTGGTACTGATATTGGTGGCAGTATTCGTATACCCGCTGCTTTCAACGGTCTATATGGGATTCGGCCATCCTCCGGACGGTTACCTTATGAAGGAATGGCGAATTCTATGGATGGACAGAACTCCGTTCTATCTGTCGTGGGACCGCTTTCGCATTCGGCAGCTTCGTTGCGATTACTGATCAAGTCACTCTTATCTCAACAACCATGGCTGCATGACCCCCTTGTCTGCGAGATGCCCTGGCGAGATGATCATGAAAAACAGATTCAAGACCTCATTCATGGTTCGCAGGGTGATAAGCCCAAGCTAGCTTTTGGTTTTATGAAGCATGATGGTGCCGTGACTCCACATCCACCTGTTCAACGGGCTATGGATATTGCTGTGATGGCTCTGGCGAAACTTGGTCACAAGGCATGTTTTGTTGGGGCAAGACCGGAAGCTCCATCGCTGATAGCTTTCAGGTCATTGAATGGAAACCACCGGCGCATCAGCGTGGGAACGAGATTGTTGTTGGTGTAGATTGTGCAAGAACGTTCGAACAGGCCACTGACATGCTCCTAGCTAAAATCTTGGAAATACGACGGGGGTGAAAACGTTCATGAAGCATTCAGTCTGTCTGGGGAGCCACTTGCGCATCAATTGGCAGCCGCGTACGGCGACAAGCCATTTGAGCAGATGAAAGCAAGCCAAATTGCCGAGAACAATGTTGCAAAGCGTGAGTACCAAAAAGAGTACATGGAATATTGGAATAGTACCGAAGCCCTCACTGGCACTGGAAGACCAGTAGACGCTCTAATAATACCTGTGGCACCTTTCTCGGCTCCACGCCCATCTAAGTACACCTACTATGGTTATTCAACCATCTTCAATGTTCTCGACTACACATCTTGCACTATCCCAATAACTTATGCCGATCAAAATGTCGATGTGATCGCCAAGGATTTCAAGCCCATCAGCGACCATGACAAGGCTGTTGCCGAAGGCTGTGAGTAATCTTTGTGGTATTGACGAAAGACATACTGACGCTAGACTCAGACGATCCAGCTATCTACGATGGGGCTCACGTGTCACTGCAACTCGTGGGACGTCGGTTGCAGGAGGAGAAAGTTCTAGCTCTTACTGAGCATCTTGGCAACGCTATCTGGGCTTCAAAATAAGCCTGCTCTAAATGACAGATTCTTTTGGATGAGTATTTTGTATAGGTACAATATCAACCTTTGGATGTTCTTGTCTTCTAGCAATCTGCGGATCTGATCGAGAGTGCGGATTTATGTCAAGCGGTTTCTACACCATGATATGCTGTTACCATATAATCAAGCCAAGATCACGCCCTTGGATTCAACCAGGTCTTCAAGCAGCTCCCCTTTGACCATAAAGTAGACACCTGTATTGTTAGCGTATTGCAGCTGCAATTGCATTTACTGGGAATGGTACCTGAGAGACTAACCCAGTCGGGGTATAAACCATCAACCCGAGATCTTGTGTGCATCTCGCCAAATCGGTCAGCGCTTGCCCTTGTCAACCGCAGCTATAAAGTCGCGCTGGAAGTGCTACTCCTGAATCGCTTTGGAGCCGAGCTTGATCAAGCTCAGCGGATGTAACACTCCTAGCAATGGCCGACGCCCTCGTAGCCACTCCTGGATCCAACGCCGATGGAACCAAGATGCCCAAGGACAAGAATTGTCCATTCTGCCATGCCCCATTCACATCTTCTTCTCTTGGGCGCCATTTAGATCTATATATTAAGGATAAGAATGCTAAGCCACCGGATAATATCCACGATGTCGAGGAGATCCGTCGCCTTCGCGGGAATGTCACCCGTCGCCAGGCGCGTACCTCATCAGCTAAGAGGGAAGGCTCGACTCCATCGAGCGCAAAGGCCACGCCAATACCTGACCAAAGCTCTCCCCCGAGCGGGCTGCACTATTCCAATACAGGTCACGCAGAGGGAGGACCAGTCAGGGTGAACTTCAACAGGCCCAGCTGGCAGGCTACGGGAGTCATTAATGATCTGCCGCCGGTTATAAGAGAAAGTCCTTCTTACCCAAAGCCCCGTAATACCATAAGAAGGGCATCAGCAAAGGAAGACGTTATTCGGAAACAGGATGCGCTGGAGGAAAAAGAGCGAGGACGGGCGGCGGAGCTTGCTCTGAAAGAGGTTCTGGACAGTGTGAACGCTGCCAAGCAAGTCCTCCTCTTGTATAAATGTCGCGACAAAGCACTGACCTTTTCTCTTCTTGCAGCCGACGAGCTCACCCTCGGCCACTCCTTGATCTCAACTTCTTCAGGCTCTCTTTTCCAGCGATATGCTTGCAATGTCTGGTGCCGCCTCCTTCCTTCTCCGCGAGCCCAACCTATGTCGGTCCAGCACATTGGCCTATCGAAACACCTGGACCTGCTCAGTTCGAATCTCTACGGCTATGGCTTGCATCCAAGCTAAAATACTGGAGGCGGCAGCGAGCCGCAGCTGGTCCATCCAGTGAAATCAAACACAATGGTTTGAATGGCCATACGAACCAGCAAGAGCCGGACCCCAACTCTCAAGAGGAAGAAGAACGATATTTCAGACATCTTCAGAACGCTTACACAGATTGGTCAAGTTTGACGGCGGAGGAAAGATACAATTCTTGGAAAGTAGAATTCATGAAATCATACGTCCAGGAACAGGAGAAGCGCAAAGAAACCGCCGCCAACCTCAGCAAAGCCGAGCAAGAAATCCAATTCCTCCGCGCCCAACTCCAACGAACCACCTCCCAATACCCCCAAACCGATTCCTCTTATTACCAACCCTCAACCCTTTCCCTATCCCTCGAAACCGCCCTTGCCCTCTCTGACACCGACAACCTCAAAGACTGGGACTTCGACGCCCTGATTACAAAACACCAATCCCGTCTCCAATCCCACCGCACAACCCAAAACCCCCTCCCCACCACGCCGGCAAAACGGCTTCCCCCTTCCCACCACAATAACAACATCCCGCTTACAAACGGCACGTCGCCCTATCCCCCTCCGCCCTCACACCGTCCGCACAATAACGCTGAACATAACTCCCCGGGGAACAATCACGAGGATCTTGATCTCGCGGACGCGCCGGGCGATGAGGATGACCAACAGCAAGGGGAAATGGACACGGGGATGCTGGATCCGGATCTGCGGGATAAGGATACTGTGATGAAGGGGGGAGGCGAGGGCGGGGGGCGAGGGGAGTACGCGGGTGGAAGGATGTTGATGGGATTGCGGGAGTATGAGGGGATAGGGTTGGGGAATGGAGGTGGCGAACGGGGCGGTGGCATGTGAGGCTTTCAAACCTTGAGGTTGGGATCGGTGCGGTGCGGTGCGGTGCGGTGCGGTGAATGTTTATAATGATGGGAATCTAGGTTTCGGGACTAGGGCGCTTCTGGCTGGGTTGAGACCTGGTGTACATAACGGCTGGGGCAACGGCATGGGCGACTATATCTGTCAACAGCTCGATAACAGCAGGGCATTTGCGGAGTTTCCTGAGCGGGACTGAATGGTGAATCTTGAGGTTTGACTTGTTTATATCGTGCTAATTTTGGGAGATATGGTTCATGTGCAAATATGATGCATCCAAGGCGGACGTTGGCTGTCAAAGATTCTATATCCGAAGCTACGCAATGCAAACCATTATCCATCCGATTCTTCCTGCTCATCAGACGCCGGTACCAGAACCCCCCTCCCATATCCGTCTAGCCCACCCAAGTAAAGCAGCCTTGATGCGATGCAATATATACAGCCTCTCCCTATACTCCCACCATCCCTAAACATCTCTCTTACATCAACCCACGATCCATATCCATTCCCATATCACTCATACATCTTCCCCACCCATCACCCCAGGTTAATCGTCCGCCAGATCCTCCTCATCGCTACTCCTCCTCCCAAAGAGGCTGACGCGGTTCTGGATGGCGTAGATGGCGTAGCCGACGAGGGAGAGGACGACGAAGAGGCAGATTATTATTATCGCGATGACGATGTTGCGTTTGACCATTTTTGGGGGTTTTGACCGGGGGCGGTTAGGGCTTTAGGGCGGTCGTAGAGGTAAAGGTCGGGTGAGGAGGAGTTGGACGGGGAGAGAGGGAAGCGCTCTGGTGTGGAGGCCGGTAGGAGATGTGCGGTCGAAGGGTGATGAGTTGGATGGGGAGGATGAGGTGACTTGTTCGGTGGTGAGAGGTGAAGAGGCTGAGAGGGCGCAAATGCGTGCGTCGAGATGAGGTGTTGCGATACGTCGAGCTTGGCTCTTTGCTTGCTTTCGAGGTCGAAGTAAAGATATAGCTTTCAGATCGCTTCAGACGATACAGAGGTACGGAATACAAAGGCGCTCGACTGCTGGGGGTATCAATATCGTCGTAATCGTAAAGATTCGTAGCTTTTCGAACAATGGTATTCGTCGAAGATATCTATGCAAGAACAAAACCAGATGAGGCGTCCTTGCATCTTGTATCCACGCCAGATTGGCCGCCCCAACCTCTGCGGCATCATGCGTGGCTGGCACGGTGATTGTCGAATCATGGTGTTTGTTGACTTGCAGGGGTGTGGGGTTCCCAGCCACGTGAGAAGGGCGCTAGCGGGTAGGGTGCCAAGCTTTGGCGGGGAGATCCGCTCAGGTTAGCGTGGTTTTAACTCCGGAATCCGTGGCAGGTGACGGAACGCAAAAAGTAACGAGGACAATCCTATGTTTTAGGAATCAGTGAGCGAATTTTGACGTCGTTGGTTAGGAGCAACCATATCCGTAGGTCGCTTCCGATTATCAGCGGCGACGCAATATGTCACCAAACCACTGGCCAATCTCAACCATCTCCCTTTCTCCCCATATTCCCAACCCTTCCCTTTCCACGACCTCGACCCTCTCCTTCCCCACGCCAGTCCCAAGCTTCGTTGTCCCATCTTCTTCCCACACACTATCTTTACCTCCTTCTTCCCAAAGACCGACACTTCTCCGCGCCAACTCCACAAGTTCCAGCCCTTGAACTCGCAACACGTTTTCCTTGCCCACCTCCACCCGCATTTTCGGTAACCTCAGAGTCGCGTGTCCGGGCGGATACTTGCGATGTGATCGACGCTTCTTCACCGGAGTCAGGGATGGATCTTCTACCTGCGGATCATCATCCGGCGCGTTCAAACCGAGACCGGCATAAGCTGACAGATCCGGAGGTAGATCATAACCAGGGGTGCGGAAGAAAAGAAGCGGGCTTATGAAAGGGTCGAAATAGGTCTCAGGCTTGGAGAAAAGGGCAGATCTAAGAGCAATGAGGCTCTCCATCGATATAGAATTGGCGGGCTTGGCTGTGGTAGGGTCACTTGCAATGCCCTTGACGAGTGCTATGTCCTGGGAACCCGGAAGCTTAGGATATAGAGACTCTGCCGATGAAGCAGAAGGATGCGGTCCAGCTTCCTCTATTGCAGGAAACAGCGATGTCCAATCGACAATGGGGTTTCCCACAGCGACGCCACTTATACCCGGCTTGCCATCGTGGCATTCGGTCAGGGCCAGCATGCTAGCGAGGCTTCCTCCAATAAGCTCACCACAGATACCAAGCTTTGTGTACGTCACAGTCTGATCTAAGCCATTGGATGTCTCCGTGCTTCGAGCTAGGTGTTTCTGGACCCAGTCATATCCTGCCAGTACATCGTGTATCGGAGTCGGGTACGGGTGCTGCTCAGATAGTCGATAGTCTAATCGCACCACTGTCGCATTCGAGCTCAATGCCAACGGAGTCGTATTAAAGGGTCCCGAGAGGTTGGAAAAGCCGCGGTGGAGGAAGAGGATAATGGGGCCATTAGGTGAAGGCTTGGGTGGATAGCGGATACTAGAGCTTTAGGTCAGTATTGCAGGGTTGATAAGTCGATAATGAAAAAGCACCTTAACGGTACGAATCCATTCAATCCAACTTTCACTTTGACCTTCACTTCGTCACTCTCGTGGGACAGAACAGGAGCATAGCCTCGTCCCGAGCTTGTACTATTGGCTCTCGTAAGAGCATGGAGTAGCTGTGGCTGTCCCAATGACGAGCGGAGCGGGAGAGCATGATGGGAACCTCGCATCTCACCATGACGAGTTGCAGTGTGAGCAATAATGCAATAAGGTCGGCAAACTTTCCTTTGTTGTTCGCCGACTATTTTGGCAAGGTTAGCCGAGACGCTTGGTCCGGGGGCATCGGCTCGCTTGGGCTTAAATCTGCCAATGACGATGAGCATCGTCTGGCATGTGTATTTAGGTAGCTCAAACCCTCATTCTCCGGTGATTGATTCCTCTGTCATTTTTAGTAGATTCCTTTACGTCTCGTTGCTTCTACACTTACTTCCTTAACGTTGCAGAACTGCATACACAAATTTGAAATATCCAGAACATAGTTTATTCCTGGATTTAAACCTTTCTGACCAGTGAGCTCTGCACGATCAGGAAAACCCTATACCATGCCCGAACTGACATTCGTTGCCAAGTGGCTCCTATCATTCATTGTGTTCGTCATGCTCAGGTTTGCCCAGCGAAAGCCCTCCCAAATATCGACCTCGGGCACTGACTCGGGCAGGGCTACCACAATCTTTCCACCAACAACCATGGCATACATGACCCCTCATTAACACCTTTTGGCGAAGAACAATGTCGCCAATTTGCTCAGCGGTTCCCTTACCGTGATAACGTCGAGCTCCTCGTCACCTCCCCCATTCGCCGAACCATCTATACCACCCTTATAGGCTTCGAATCGGAAATAAAGCGTGGCGTAAAGGTTATCGCAATTCCCGAAGCGCAAGAAGTCGGTGGCCTGCCTTGCGACACTGGCAGTGATGCTGAAGTGCTGAGAAAAGAGATGGAGGGCAAGTCTGTAGATCTGAGCTTAGTTCACAACGGATGGAACAACAAAAAAGGGAAATGGGCCACGGATGCTGATGCAATTGAAGATAGAGCGAAAGACGCCAGACGATGGTTGAAGGCCAGATCCGAGAAGGAGATTGTGCTCGTCACGCATGGCGGGTTTTTGCATTTCTTCACAGAAGATTGGGCTGATACTAGAAAATTCCAAGGTAGAGTGGCCACTACTCCGCAAGGGCTTCTAGAGCTAAAAAAATGTTACAGGCACTGGTTGGGCCAACACTGAGTTCCGCACGTACCAATTCAAGGATGGAGATGATGACCGCGCCTCGTTGATTGAGACTGCCGAATCAAGACAGCTCAGAACCGGCACTGAAATTCCGTTGACGGAAACGGAGCAGTTTGAGTTGAAACAGGTTGCAATGACGACATGGACGGACCTCGGATATCAGCCTTTAAGTAATCTCTAATGAGATCGATGAGTTATGTACGGTCGACTCTGATTCCTGACGGCCATTCAGAGGCATCAATGTTGAACGTCAATAGATGCATTGGGGGTTTGGTGTCTAAAAGCATTAGAGGTTACTAGAACAGTCAATCCCGCCTCGGGGTAGAATCAGATTTAGAAGCAGATCTAGAAGACGAGAATGTAGTACCAATCAAGCTGCTGGGGACGACTATGTAGAGTTTCAAGTAAACCAACGAGCTTACCTACTTCGTTACTCGCTATTCGTCAAGTATGGTCAGTTAGTAGCCCAATCTTTCAGTGGAACATCTTCCATTGCAGCACCTAACAATTTCCAGGACCCAGCGTGGATATGCATTAGCAAGATTGGCCATTAGACCGGATAGAACGAACGGCCGACACAAAGCCGCATTACTTGTGAATTTCATAAATGGGAGACTGGAGAGGCACAGAGAGAGCTAGAGTGACCATCTCCTCTGCCCAGAAACGAGTGGACCTTTCATGGGGATAGTACCTGGAATTAAGACTAGAGCTTCCAAGTAGAAAGGTACCGCAAAGATTATAATGTTCTAGAAAATGGATATCTCTACTGGTAGAGTAGCGAAATTTCGCTTAGCAGCAAGGGGTTTCTTCCGGTTCTAGAATAGATACCGCATGTGTCTCCCTTCTTTTTTAAAATGTCTGGCCTGTCTAGGAGGAGGTTGAGATTCAACGAACCCCATCAATAACAAAATGCGGTCGGAAACCAAGCCATTGGCGATCAGCGAGTATGAGCATTTGGAGACGCTCGTCGAGACCGAGGAAAAGGTTGAAGAAGTACCCAGAAAACGCAGGGAAGCTGTTGACCAGGCAAATCTTACCGTGACCACATCTGCTCCAAAAGTTTGGAGGACAAGAAGACGAAGAGATGGAAAGGTATTAAACATCGCTGCTCCGTCAGAGTCTGCGGAAGCGAGTAGTCTGACGCCAGTTACAGATGTTTCTTGCTGCGGAATATGTCGATACCCTGGGTGTAATGGACGAGGCTAAGGAAACGCTTCTTCGGCTGTTGAACCATCCTAATTTGGTGAGCCTCATCGATATTGTCCAGGATTCTGAGATTTGCACGAAGTCGAAAGATTACACAGTATGGGAAGATTGCAACAGAGGGACTTTGAACCGCCTGCTTTGGCAGGCGTGTGATCAGGAAAGAGCGTAAGCGGCTGTATGAGTTCCTTTGGATCCTTGAATAACCAAATATGCGTAGCAATATACCCGAGAGTTTATGTTGGCACGTCCTGGACGGTATTACGCAGGCTCTTCTTTGGCTTCATCATGGCCATAGGCATACATTTCCATTCGACCAGCACATGATTCGTGATGACGATTGGCATCCCGTTACTATTGTTCAGATCAGTCCAACAAACAGTAAGGCCATTGTAAAGATGACTTCAAGCAAGAAGCTCCTGACAGATAGATAGTATACTTTACCGTTCCAAAGGGCGAAGAGACATATGGTGACGTGAAGCTAGGGTGCTTCCGTTCAGCGGCTGTGAGTTCAACGTCCATGTTTGTGGAAGCATACAAGCCTCCGTGGGTTAGAGCATATGGTGCGTACATGGCACCGGTAAGTCCTCGTAATCGTAGTAGCGAGGTGGAATTAACCGTTTTAAGGAGGTACAACGAAACACCCATACGTTATCACCAGCAGCAGACGTTTGGTCTCTCGGAGCTGTACTGTACCGCATGATGTCTGGGGGGGCACCAACAAAGCAAGATGTCTCAAACAAAGTAGGAAACGTCGGAGAAGATGATTTCTGGGTAAAGGCTATCCCAAGCAGATATAGTACGGAGCTGAAAAAGATTGTGAGGGCAATGCTGCGTGTAGACAGAACGAAGAGGCCTACTGCCGATGACCTCTCAGTCAGCGTTGACCACGGGGTGAACATCTGGAGAGATAGCACCTCGGAGGGAAAGCGACTCATTGCGAAGGGTGAAAATCGTGACACTGATCCACCGAGGAGACATTCGCAGAACGGTGTTCTAGTTATTTGAATATTTCAGGATGAAGAAAAGACCTTCAACGCCATCGCTAAGCGCTTTGAAGCGCTCAGGGTCAGTCAGATCTATGTAGGTAGCTTTCGAATTTGCAAATCATCTGGAACAGAGTATCTATCCCTAATATCCACATTACTGTCACGAGTTCCTGCTTGTGTTCTTGTCTTACTTGTCGATCTTTGGAATGATAATCTCGTTGAAAATCGACGATAGAATTAGTCTGTGAGGTCTGAAGCCGCTATTGCTCAAGAGATCAAGATTTGTTGTACGGTATTCTGTTGATGCGAAGTGAGTTGGCTGAGACGGGCAAGGCTTCTACAAAGTATTGTATTGTAATTGAGGTTGGTATTTTTGGTATTCTATACGTCATGGCGCGTTTATTTCCGGGAGTAAGCGCTGATTCACACTTGAATTATTCGTACTCAGGCCTCTCTGTGACTCTCGTTAACCCACCTGTTTGATACCCTTATTAAGAGTCTCCTTTTTGGCCAAGATGCCGTTCGGAATCAACAATCCTTTCCCCACGTCTATGAAAGGTGAGTGCGAGAAGGCTGGTAAAGTGAGTTAGAGAAATTTGGTCCTGATCTGAGTTGCAACATTTGGCTGATATTGCATGCAGATTCTCGCCTCTTTTGTGGACCCACGACAGGCGTTCGGCCCTGACAAAGTAATACCACCCCATATATTAGCAAATGCAAAGGTATCTAGATTTTCTCAATCCTCATCCGCTCCATGTGACGTCCAGAGAAGGTTGGGCTAATACAGTCATCAGGGTCTCGCCATTATCACGGTAATCAAAGCGGGTTTCTTGGGTTCTGCGCGCTTCGGTTCTGGTGTCGTTGTCGCTCGTCTTTCAGATGGCACATGGTCTGCACCCTCAGCTCTCGCGACAGGCGGAGGGGGCTTCGGCGGACAGATAGGCTTCGAGCTGACAGATTTCGTCTTCATCCTCAACGACGCTGCAGCTGTAAGGACCTTCTCGCAGAAGGGAGCATTACAACTAGGCGGCAATGTGTCGATTGCCGCGGGCCCGGTTGGCAGAAATGCAGAAGCCGCGGGAGCGGCAAGCTTGAAAGGTGTGGCGGGGGTGTTCTCGTATTCGAAAACGAAAGGACTGTTTGCTGGAGTCAGTCTAGAGGGTGGCGCGCTAATTGAGCGGAGGGATGCAAATGAGAAGATGTACAACAGTCGGATCACCGCAAGACAATTGCTGGAAGGCGGAGTAAGGCCACCACCAGCTGCGGAGCCGCTTATGCGTGTACTAAATTCGAGGGTCTTCTCCGGAACTACAAACCTTGGAAATGACACAATGTACAACGACATCCCGGTCTATGACGACCGCCACGATAACCTCGTTTGGGAAGGAAGACAAGGTCAAGGATACAACGAAGGCGTACGCACAAACCGCACAGGCTCCACCAGTGGCGCCAATGACTACGAGTACCGCGACAAACCCCAAAGAGCAAACACTTGGGCCGACGACGTTTACGACCGACAACCCAACAGTGCCCCCAGTCGCTCAATGACAACACGGGCAAACCCTAACGAGACTTTTGACACTCTGGGAAGGCGAAGTCGAGGAAACACTGTTGGCGATGATTACACATATAGCGATCAAAAGCCTAGCAGGCCGACAGCACCAAAGCCTAAATTCACACCTAAGCCTAGTGCAGCCTCACTCGGTCCAGACGAGGCGATTGCGCTGTACACCTTTGAAGCGGACCAACCCGGCGACCTGGCATTTAAGAAGGGAGACGTGGTCACTATAGTGAAAAGGACGCAAAATGCGTCGGACTGGTGGACAGGCAGAGTTGGAAACCGAGAGGGGATATTCCCCAGGTATGGTATAGAAATTCCATCCATCAGGCTGAGACTACTAACAATCAATAGTAATTACGTGGACTCTGTACACTAATGGAAGAATATGGACCCTCTGCATAGCCTCATCATGAGATCGTCGTGCTGCTGCACTTTACTAGCAAGCGTTGGAGTTTGGTTTATCTGTTAGTTCTTTTGGTAGTCAGGCTTACTTTGCCATATCCGAAGGTGTGCTGGCTGGCACACTTTCTCCATGTGGATAGTCCCTTTTTGATCATATTTGTCCCCTACGAGCTGTACGTACTCTAGCTTCTCTCATAGGTTATTTGATGTTCTTTCCAAGCGTACCTGTCTATGAAGGCATTTCTTTCGAGTCCGCCTAGCTACCCGTATCGTCTACCAGATGGATTAGCGACTCGCTCAATTACCCTGGAAATCCTGAAGGGTAAAGAGTGCATAATAGCACATACCAGGACGGCTTACGAACTAGGTGCCCCTGCTGACGGATGTGTCTATGGAATTCTACCCCTCAAGCTGTGGCCAATTATAAAAAATCCTCCAGTTGTCCCAAAGAATATCTGCCCAAACGAGTGAACCTTCAGCCAACATTCACACCCACAAGACAAAGTAAGGTCCACCAAATGCGCAGAGCTACGTCTTTCTTCTGTCATTTTTCGGTTGGTAATCGTGTCGCCGTCATCAGTACCGCGTCTTGACCACAAACTATCGCCCTTATCAAGCATCCATCTTCATACCCACTACCTCCTTATACTTCTTTGAGAAATGACCGGTCCGTCGTATTCCGCTGTCCTCTCAAATGATGCATAATCCTTAGTTTTTGTCTCTTCTGATGTCCCATCTCTGCTTTGATCTCCCTAACTGACACTATTATCTCTTTATGTAGCGGTGAACTCATTTGGGAAAACTCCTAGGAGCTGAGGAGATAGCTCAATAAACATGTGTATGTCGAACAGCTAGGTTGTAATTCTTGCGCCGGTTGCACAGGCCACGGTGGACTTTACAGTTGACTGAGGAACAACTTTTGATGTGCTGTTCTATCTTGCACTTTAGACTTCCTTGCTATGTTCGTCCATTCACGATCTGTTCCTCTCGATATACTCGTCTTCTTTCACGATGTTTATTCGACCTTGCGCCGACAGCCAGAGCTCAAGTGATGGCTGGGGCGTATTAAACTCATTGATTAAGTCCCTTGCTTTGTCGGCTCCTAGAATGAGCCAATCAGGGTGGAGTTGATGATATCCAGGATTCTTTCCATGTATTCAATATAGTAGTACTATTTTCCATCCATGAGATTGAAGGCATTCAACCAATTGAGAGCAAAGTAGAGACTTTCGAGGGTGTACTGAGGAGCTCTTACTGCAGTCATTACGAGCACCGAAATCATGTACGAAGGATTTTCTCTTTTGGAGTTAGGCAATCTTCTCAGATCAGGTATAGGCATCACATCGCCCTTGCCAAGGAGAACTTCAAGTTATTGTGATGAACCGACGTTTCAGTGGAATTATGTATTGCATGGAATGCGACTAGATGCGGAAGAAGGACTTGTTAAGACATGAAAAATTGAAAATGCGTGACTAAATGGGTTGTAGAGCAAAGGAAGATGGACCATCCAAGTAGGGCAAACTTCGATTAAGTACTCTACCCATTTTATTAATCTTTACTTTATATACTCGACGAGGCTTGATCTTCAAACCCATATCGCATTTAGGAGTCCATGGCATCAGGTGACCTGAACACTGATGAAGCAGGGGACAAGTGACCGCCCCTGAACAATCCCATATCTAGTAATATTTTCATCGAAACGGTTACACCGGTTATTGGAAAAATTGCACTTATGTTAGAAGTAAATGCGGACGAGCGACTTTGAATCTTCCATGAATGGCAAGCTAGACCAAGTGAAAAAAAACAAGCTCCGCCTAAAGCTATCTCAATAGAATCTTCGAATTCAATGCAACTGGGCTAGATATACGTTCAATTCGTCTAAAACCCACTCATCTCAACTTTCAGGTCATTCGTCCTTTCAAGGTTTTCCATTATAGCATTGCGTGTCGTCATGATCAGGAGACACCTCTTGCAGAAGCCTTTCCGTATGGTATGTGGCCCTACCGTGAGCCCCAGGGGCATACCCACTACTTCTAGACACTTCACGGTCAAACAGATTGAAGATCCAGTGGTTAAATGTACAGTTCAGCATTTCCGACGCCAGTGAGCCCAACCCGAAGCTGCCCAGTGTTGATCAATCACAGCCCCTGTCATCAAAGGCCAAGGATGGACATACGAAGAGGAAGACTGTTGTGTGCGACAAGAGTATCTTCTCTAAATTGCCGCCTACTATGAGGGCGTTCACTCTGGAAGGAAAGGTGGCGGTTATCACTGGGTAGGTCTTTCTACAGGATAGTGATTCCCCTTTGTCATTACAATACACTATCGACTCTACATCTCATCCATAGTTCATCATGTAAAGCCATAATCACATTTGTTCGTCACTCAATGGTTTGACTCGGTTCTCCGCGGATGACTGAGCTTCCATTCTTCTTGAGTCACAAATGTCTATTCTTCGTGGTCTACTTGCTGTACCTTTCCCTTTTCCTTCACTGAGGCTTTATGTTATTACAGCGGCGCTCGTGGTTCAGGATGGAACATGTCTCAAGCACTCACAGAAGCTGGTGCGTCCACCATAGCCCTACTAGACTTGAAGCAAGACCTTGGCGACGAGGCCGCCGCAAAACTCTACTCCATCACCGACATTCCCGTCCAATTCTACAAAGTCCATGTCCGTGACGCCAAAGCAGTCACCGAAGTCATGGCTCAAATCTCTCACAGAACCTGGCTGCCCTGACATCCTAATCAACCGCGCCGGCATCGTCGACTCCAACATCAAAGCTGGGGACTACTACCCACAACTCTTCCGCACTCTCATCGACACAAACCTCACCGGCTCCTTCCTCGTCACCCAAGCCTGCGCCCGCTACATGATCCCCCGCGGCCGCGGCGGCTCCATAATCCTCATCGGCTCCATCGCCGGCTCCCGCGTCCTGCACCCGCAGGAACAGTGCGCCTACAATGCCTCCAAAGCCGCCGTCATCCATCTCGGCAAGTCCTTGGCGGCGGAATGGGCGCAGCATGGCATCCGGGTCAACACGATATCTCCGGGGTACATGGATACGGCGCTGAATGACGAGGCGCGGCTGGATGGGCTGAAGGCGCATTGGAAGCGGATGACGCCGATGGGGAGGTTAGGGGGCGCGGATGAGATGAACGGGCTTGCGGTGTTTTTGGCGTCGGACGCGTCGGGGTTTGTGACGGGGAGCAATTGTGTTGCGGAGGTGAGTTTGTGATGGGATGGTAGGTGGGGAAGGTTACTGACTTTGATGGTGTAGGGCGGTTATTCGGTATACTGAAGAGAGGGAGCCAAGCAAATGGACGACTCGAGGATTCGGAATCTGGGAATGGGGAAAGCTTAGGCTTGGAGTTGACTTTTGATGTCTTATCGTCAAATAACACGGCCTTGAAATGAAATTTCCAACATCTCAAACGATCACGGAGGCTTGCCATCAGTAGAGGTACTGGTCGCAATACGCTCTACCAGGACTCTTACACCGTGCACTAGAAAGACATCTTAAGACATTTCATAGATATAGAAGATAACAAAGTTGGAAATTAGACGGAGCCATTCGATTAATTACAAGTCTATAAACTTTATGGGAATCTCTGCAACGATGACCCCTTTTCCAGGGGGTCCTGTAGGCCTGCCAAGATGTCCAAAACAGCTGCAAGCCCTTACATTACCTCATACAGATCACCTCCTACTTCGTCCCACCACCTCCACGACTCCCTCCCCAACCTCCACTCTCCACCCCTCACTAACCAACATCCTCCCCACCGCCGGACCTAGCTTCCCTTTTCCCCCCTCACTATGCCTCCCCACTCCCGTCACAAACGTCAAGCCCCTTCCCTCCCCAACCTTCCCAGCCCTGGCCCACTCCCCTCCACCCCTATTCCACCACGCTTCGACCCTGTCCCTTGCAATCCTTACCGCATCCTTGACGCCCACGCCGTGCAGATCCACTTCCGAGGAGGTAGACTGGGCAGCGACGAGCGCATCAGCGGCAGCTTTTTCATGGCGCTTGAGGGATGCGGAGGCATCACGGGCGACAGAGGAGTAGTAGGATGCAGCGCCGCCCATGAGGGGAGTGGATTTGGACTTGCGGTGGGCGGCGGAGGCTTGGGCGTAGGCGATGGAGCGGGTATTAGTAGAAGCTTGCGCGAGAGCAGTGGCGGTTGAGAGGGGAAGGGGGCGGTAGAATTCGTGTGGTGGTTGTGACGGGAAAGGAGGAGAGGGTGAGCGGGGAAGGTATTGGGGAGTTATTGTTGTGGGAGCGATGAATGATGAGGTGGAGTGGAGGGCTCGAGCGAGTTCATGGGCGGAGGAGGTGGACGGGTGCGTGAGGTTAATGAGAGATTTGAGGTGGTTGTGCGGAAGAGCGGGGAAGTCGACTGCCAATTCGCAGACATGCGCTTCGAGGAGGGCGGGTGGTGTGGATGAGATGTAGGGATTGGGATTAGAGTCTTGCAGGTCGCAGAGGACGATGATTGTGGCAGGGAGGGAGGCACCAGATTTATGGTAGGTAGAAGTAACGGTTTGACGGGGGAGGTAAGTTCGCTGTGTGATGAATTCAACGTCTTCCTTGGCGCGGTCCCATCGGCTTGCTTTTATGCATGAGCCGTTGCTCGATTCAATGTCTGACGGCGCGGGAGTTGAGCTTGTGCGGCGCGTTTGTTTCTTTCTCTTTCCTCTGGCCTTGCGCCCCCTTGTGGTACTTATGGATTCACTGAAGCCATCTATACCCCTCTTGATGATCTGCTCTCCCTCATTCGCGCCTTCGTCCTCGAAGAAGACTTGGTTCAGAAGCTCCTCGACTGCTTGGCCATAATTATACCCCAGCTTCTTCAAAGTATAATTGATATCAAAATCCTTCACGGTTGGAAACATCTCTTTGAGAACCGTAATCTTGTCTTCGCCAGATAGCGCTTCCAGTTCCAAATCATTCTGGGACTTTGTACTCCATTCCTCGTTTTGCGCATCATCCTGGATACCGCCACTAAGGTTGAAATTGTTTATTGATTGAGATATTTCTGTGAAGTCGGTCTCCTCGGATGTAGATATAAAGTCGCCGTGCCATGATTGTGCTCGGTCAGGGGACTCTTGTGTGCTGTGACTATCATATTGTAGTCCACTGCTTCCGGATGGGTCGAACTCTGTGTCATCCTCCGCAATGCTGTTCTTGAGAACGTCGAGCGTTGCTTGTATGTCTTTGATCGATTCACTATTTGAAAGATCGTAGTCTGAAATTATGGCAAAGAAAAGTGCCGAGTCTATAGGGGGACAATATTCCCTCTGTAGACGAGCGTAGTCCCCGTCAGCAACCACGAGAGTTCTCGAAGGGACAATTTATTTTCACCTCCAGAAGTTTGACGTTATCGTCATCCATGTTCACTATCCAACAATCTCTTCGCGGATTCTGTACAAGCTTCAAATTGCATATTGAAGGAGAGCGCGATACGTCTTGAAATCTATCTTAAGGAAATCAACAAATAGATACGTCAACACTTGGGTGCACAACCAGTGATGTGCTTACTTTGATCCGGGACGAAAATTACAATACATGTAATATTACACTGTCGTCGTCGTCCATGCTAGCTAAAGTCCCGAGGGCACATAAGGTATCGTTGATTGCGAAACCTGTGTCGTTTTTTATTTTTTGCCGAGAGCCCCATCAAAATTATTGGCGAATCTGCAAAATAAGAACCAGAGTTGTAAAATCGACTCCACTGCCCCCTCAGTGCTTCATATGTAGTATATCCAATGCTTCATATGTAGTATATCCAGTGCTCCATTTGTAGTATCGTTGATTGCGAAACCTGTGCCGTTTTACTAGGATTTGTCGAGAGCCCCGCCAAAATTTAGTGGCGAATTTTCAAAAAGTGCAAACTAAGAAACCAAAAATCAACCCCACTACCCACTCCTTATTTTGCACTTTTTGAAAATTCGCCACTAAATTTGGCGGGGCTCTCGACAAGTCCTAAAAAGCAATACTGGTTTCGCACCCAACGGTACTACATATGACAAATTGAATATACTACATATGAAGCACTGGGGGAGCAGTGGGATCGATTCTACAACTCTGGTTCTTATTTTGCAGATTCGCCAATAATTTTGATGGGGCTCTCGGCAAAGAATGACGCTCAGTCGAGTTATAAATTTTTTAGTCTGAGGGCTTTGCTCTACAATATCGTTTGATCACGAACGTTGATCTCTGCATGGATACTTTGATCCTTGATTATTGTCTTACGCGTTTCTCAACGTCAGAGCTGATCAACTCACCACAGCTCATTGTTCGAAAGTGATCAGTGTGCACCAACTGTAGTTACGGAGAAGACTACGTCAAGTCTACCTGTCCAAAAAGAATTTGCCACAGTACATACTACAATCATGTCGCTTATCAAGCTTGTGGAAAGGAAGACTCATCAACTGCCAGGTAAGGGAAGACAACATTCAATCACTCTGGGATTCTAGAATAGTGCTCATTTTGATCTTAGGGAGGTTGCTTGTCTCTGAACTCGCTTTTGCGGTACCCATGGACTACTCCAACCCTGACAAAGGACGTATACGTCTTTTTGCTAGGAGTGTGGAGCGGTTCGAGAAACTAGCCGATCATAGTATTAAACAAGCCAAACAGAAACCTTGGTTTGTCTATCTACAAGGTGGACCTGGGTC
>JAABUS010001247.1_pt1 | contig 57218 bp, 44 predicted proteins | sample 5560161 | NCBI WGS metagenome assembly JAABUS01 (sample SAMN10711885, study PRJNA513376) | rock metagenome | isolation source: Antarctica rocks | place: Antarctica: Victoria Land, Trio Nunatak nord | collected 2016-01-04
CCTACTGCAGCACTATCGCCGTTGACAATTAATTGGTAACTCTTGATTTCACCTGATGCAAGCCAGAAGACAAGGATTTCTGCTTGGATCCGGAGGTTATCCAGTAACGTTTTCACCCGGCCACGTTCCTCTTCAACGTCAGACTCGTACTCAACGAAGACCGCAACACGCAACCTATACACCTTTTTCCAGGCAGGCACAGTGTTAAGTATGCAACCAAGCTGGAGAATCAACGTATAAGTGTCAAAGTTCGTAGTCAAGATATTCTGCTTGTCTTCCCTACCACACATTGCGATTTCTGCTGACATCTGGATCGGCCACAGGTCGATGTATTTCCTTGTATTGCCTTCCGTAGGTCTTGGGAACTTGAGGTCTTTGAAGCCCTTTGCAACTGCTACATTAATTTGTAATTGTAGCAACAAATCCTCTAGGATTGCAACGTAACTTTGTATGCCTACAGCACCTTCAGTCCGGCAATTGTCCGTGGGGAGAAGCCCTTGCTGCTTCTCAACTCGTCTACCCACTTCTTGGATTACTTGAGGATTATATGTGTTTCCTTGTTCCATTTCTGACGCTGGCATAGATGGTACATCGACGAGTGGTTGCGCCGCGCGGAACTCATGCATATTGTAAGCACCCATTACCACAATATTTGGTCGCATCCCGCCAAGCCCTGCGCTAAGGACTAGATTTCTAGTGCCCCATTCAACAGCAGGAGAGATTGCAATGTTCACAAAGGCTTTGACCTTTGAGAGATCAATGTATTTCTTCCAGGCTGCCTGCTGACGACGTGCTTCTGGTACAGCACTTCCGAAGTCGCTCGCCACAATCACGTGGGCTAAGATGAACAAGCCCCCTATTTAATTAGATTAATCTATGTGGCTCAAGCCTCAAATGGCGCCTACCTTTCTTCAAGGAGTTGCAGAACTGAGTAAGCTCATATTGGTGACGTGGATCGTTCACGAAAAGGAGGATTTGAGGCCGCCAAAATTTCACATGCTCCTGTCGAAGACGGAGAAGATATTTGCGAACCTGGTGGTAGATTAAACTTTGGGAGACATCTCCCCATGACTTCGGAGGTGAAGTGTAGTGAACAATAAGGAAAATAGATACCAGTAGGCTGATACATGTAATGGCATAGACACCATCGACGAAGAACATAGTGGCACCGCTAACAAGTGCACCGAATCCAGCAGTCCACCAATTGAAGTAGCGAAAGGAAGGCCGAAAATTCGGTGCCGAACTAATGGCAAGCAAGAAGCAAGCAACGTTCATGGTAACAAAGCACATCAGATAGCTCATGGTGATCAGGGTAGCAATCTGGTTCACATCACACAACATTGTAAGCTGGCCGATGAAATGTGTTACAACGATGGCATATGTTGGCTCATCATGACTCTTGGTACCTTGACCGAAAATAGAAAACCCAGGAAGGAGGCTATCACGTGCAAGGGCTTGTAGCAACTTGGCAGATCCGATCACACCCATAAGCGAGGAAAAGAACGTGGTTGCAAATTCTCCAAGGAGTATTAGTACGCCCGAGATGTTTGTCTGTTGAGCCCAGCAGACATTAACAGCCAATCAAAGTAGGGAGCTCTACACTTGCTTACGTTCTGAACAATGTTCGCATCGTTGTAGAAAGATTCTCTTGTGATCGTGGCAGCCATTGCAAGGATGACAAGTGTATAAGCCATGAATGTGAGACCAAGCCCACTGAGCGTGCCTTTTGGTATGGCCTTACTAGGGTGCTTAAGATCCCCAGACATACTTGCTCCACTGTAACATATCTTCGTGTTAGTCAAATACTCCACTGCAAACTGCTTATTGGGGCTGCCAAGCTTACGCGAAGATGCCCCCCGTTGCAGGAAATAGGATTCCAAAAAGGTGTTGGATGTTCTCCCTTCCATGTAGCTGGCTACCGTCCGCATGTCTGGTAAAGTTGGGTCGAAGATTGCCCATGAAAGTCTTCGCACTTATGCCAGTATATTCGATTCCTAGCCCACGAATTCGAAAAGGCTCCAGAACCAGGGCAGAGAATGGTATGCTGAAAGTAGCAACTAGCAGTATTAAGAGAAGGCCATTACTGCATCTTGCGAATAGGCCGCTGCCTGCCAGGCAGATAGCAGTGCAGATAACGAGGATGACTGTGGCCCAGAGATACTCCAGCCAAAATCCTTCAGGTAGCCACCGAGCCCAATCGCCTGAAAAGTCTCCAAAATTGTGCTTTACGCAGTCTACTAGACCAACAGCGTTCATACCAGTATTGAACACGAAACTAAGATAGAAGACCACGCCAATGGATCCCCCGAACTCGGGCCCTAAAGAGCGACTTATGAGATAGTAGGCCCCACCTCCGCGTACTGTCCCATTGGTAGCAATTGCAGATAAAGACAATGTAGTTATGAGATTAATTAAGTAAGAAGCTATTAGCATTCCCATCATGGCAATAACACCACTCTGCCCGAGAATGAACCCGAAGCGTAGAAACATCAAGATACTTAGAACGTTCAGGGTCGTGGGTACGAAAACTCCAGAAAATGTCCCAAGCTTGTCTGAGCCACCAACTGGTCTGGGCAATGACCCAATCCTTGGTGTCACGCTCTCCATCCCTTTCGCCTCTGGATGATTATGTATCTGTGCCGTCAAAGATGTGTCCGACAAAGGTAGGTGCCCGGATGTGCGCCTTCCACTAGCAGATCTTCTTGTTGGTGTTGGTGAGCCATTGCAAGCTCCAAATATTTTCTTCGTCGGCTCATGATGCCGTAGTGAGGGCTGAGAGTCGTAAGTCTGAGGTTCGTATGAGTTTTCGGAAACACCTGAATGCTGTGGTAGCGCTTGCTCTCGACTTGGAGAAGTCGCCATTTCGTCGGTGGCAAGAATTATGAGTAACAATCTCAACCTTCTTAGGGGATTCCTACAAGGTTGTTTCTGCCTAACCAGGCATGGCTTCAGTAGATGGTCTGTGGTTGAAGTCGACTTTTTCGTACTGTTACCCAGACCGGGAAATCAGCTCCTTGCTTCCAACATCTAAAAAACAGTTGAGCTGTGACATGCTACCAACAGGAGAGCATGTCATTGAAGCTGGCTTGGGACGGCGACGACACAGTAGAGACAAGCACCCAATTTCGATGAACTAAATCCGTTAAAGCCGCATCCGCTAGTTCGGCGATAAATGTTGTTTCGCTCCTGTCCATTCCTTCTTCAAGGTGTCTATGTCCTACAACGATCTTTACTACTGTAATACGCTGTTTCGTGTACTTTGACATAGCAATTACAATCTATTATCTCCAAGCTAATACCCTCTCTCGACTTTCGATTCGCCGGACCAGGTCACGCTGACACCTCTTATCTCGCGTGATCCATCCTCTGTTTGCACCGCAAGGAGAGCGGAGAACGACAATGGAATGCCGGTGACGCTGAAGGCTCATAGCTTTCATTCAATCGTAGCATTATCATTACTCTAGTGAAGCCAATCCTCGAATACGATAACATCCCATGTCGGGTCAACGCCATACCTCATCTCCTGCCAGGCCACGTCTGGTGCCCAGCTCCTCTTCACTTGAGAATTCCAGAGGCCGATCGCCAGCAGTGGAACCTGTTTCTCGAGCTACATCGACCGGCCGTCTAGCGTCATCGCCAGCTGCCTCAAGTGGCACAGTTGCTGCTCCACCTGTTCCTCAGGTCCCAACCCCTCGTCAGCTCGGCACAGGAAATCAAACGCCTCTCGCAGGGGCCGAAGGCTCCAATTCACTCCCGGGGCCAGGCCATTCGGCTCTTGCAGCGGCATTACAAGGGTCTTTGGGAAGAAGCCCGCCAAGATTTGGGACTCCACCGAGATTGGAGACACCTTCTTTTCAGCCCTTGGCGCCGGCTGCAGCAGGGGCAGCTTTACAAGACAGTGGAAATCAAAGTACTTACGGGTCTCTGGACACACGATCTGTACAGGGTGCGCATGACTGGGCCCCACCTGCGCCGAATGAGGATCCAGAAGTCGTGAAGAGGCATTTAGTACAACCATCAAACCTTGACAGCCGCGATGCGAGTTCCGAACGAACTCATATTTCACTACAGAACAAATCCTCTGAGGCCAGTCTAGGCCATGGGATACATAACAGCAACACAACAGGGCTTGGTGACGACGAGTTTTCGAGTCTACAGTTGCAAGGCGGCGACATTACCCGCCAGGTCTATAAGTGGACCGAGGATGCCGAGTCTCAGCGACATGGAGGACGCTTCAAACGTAGTCAAAGCTATCACGTATCTCGTCCGCAACCAGAAAGTTCTGTTCTCGACATTAATTCTATCAAGGTACCCGGTGGGTTCCGGAGAGATTACCTTCGGCGAAAGGCTCCAAGCCCATCGCCATTACGAGGGGGACAATCTGACGTCCTGGGGAGAGCTGGTCATGGAAGGCGGCAGCCTCGCTTCATTGCTAAGAACTTCATTGAATTTCTTACCATTTACGGTCACTTTGCTGGGGAGGATCTCGAGGATGATGACGAGGCTCTTGGACCAAACGAATACTTCTCTTCAGATACATACGAAGATGCCGAGTTCTTTGGTTCTGACGAGGGCGATGGAGAGGACCGCGAACCTGGTGAGGACAGCGCTCTGTTGACACCGGGCACACCAGGACGTCGGAAACGAAAACACAAAGAGCGAGGCACTACTGGTACGAATAGTGCTACCGGGGCTGCTCTGTTGTTACTCAAGTCATTCGTTGGGACGGGTGTGCTTTTCTTGCCCAAAGCATACCTGAACGGTGGTATGCTATTCAGCAACGTTGTATTACTCGGAGTAGCAGCACTAAGCTATTATTGCTTCATCCTCCTTGTCAATACTCGCCTGAAAGTTGAAGGATCGTTTGGAGACATGGGCGGGATTTTATATGGCAAACACATGCGTGCTTTGATCCTATCATCCGTTGCTCTCAGCCAGATCGGATTTGTCTCTGCCTATATTGTCTTCACCTCCAAGAATTTGCAAGCATTCGTTCTTGCGATTTCCGAGTGCAGAACTTGGATAGACATCGAGTTTATGGTACTGATGCAGCTTATCATCTTCTTGCCGCTTTCTCTGATCCGAGATATCAGCAAACTCGGCGTGACAGCCTTGATTGCGGATGCTTTTATCCTTGCTGGCCTCCTCTATCTCAGCTACTACGACATCAGTACTCTTGCCAACAACGGAATCTCCGACATCGCCAACTTTAACCCTCGGGATTGGACTCTGTTCATTGGTACAGCCATCTTCACTTTTGAGGGCGTTGGTCTCATTATCCCAATACAGGAATCAATGATGCAGCCTTCCAAGTTCCCATCAGTACTCGGCGGTGTCATGATTGGGATTACTGCCATCTTTGTCGGAATGGGCGCTATGTCTTACGCTGCGTTTGGATCGGCAACGAAAACGGTGATACTACTGAATTTACCACAAGATGACAAGTTTGTTAATGCCGTGCAATTTCTCTACTCTCTAGCTATTCTACTTTCGACCCCGCTTCAGCTGTTCCCAGCGATCCGAATCATGGAAAATGAAATATTCAGCCGTAGTGGAAAGTACAATCCGTATATCAAATGGAAGAAGAATATCTTTCGCTTCATCCTGGTCATGGTATGTGCGTTGATTGCTTGGGGTGGAGCCGGGGACCTCGACAAATTCGTAGCGATCGTGGGTAGCTTTGCCTGCGTACCTCTCGTCTACGTATACCCGGTGGGTGGTACTTAATTTGTACGCTGTTCCGCCCCTTGCTAATCCTTTGTGTAGCCCCTCCTTCATTTCAAGGCGGTGGCGGCAACCCGGAGGCAGCGGGTGGCGGACATCTTGTTGTGTACCTTTGGAGTTGTGGGAATGGTGTATACCACTACGCTCACTGTGAAGAGCTGGGCTGGTGGATCCGTCAAGGAGCCGGGCTATTGTGACCGATGAGCGACGTTGGGGTTCGGCGTTCCTAGACGGGTTGTGACTTGATATATTCTTACTGGTAGTCTGCTTCATTAGCGATGCATTGCGAGGAACTGGCAGTTTGTTTCGATAGCGACACAGCATACTCGGTTTTCCATCTGGCCTCTGTCACGACTGCCCGAGGCTCGTACTGGCACGAGCACAGCTGTCCGCCGCGCCGCTTGACCAAATCAAAGTGGGTGTTTACTTCTCTGAGCAAAGCCCCAAGATTCTAGTGAAATGGCGCTTCGACGTTCAGTTAAAACAATAGCTGAGTCTCCGTAGCTGGGGGGGCGCCATGGCGTGTGAAGTGCAAGGCACAAGGAGGCACTCGGTGGACCGGCCTAAGTAGTAATATTGCAAGTGGTCGGTTGGCCTAAACACTGAACACACTTGATCCAGTCGCTATGGATAATGGAGGAAGGACTTGATGGTACCTGAATGGCAGTGCTTTGGCCCCCCAAACGACAACCCCGACCTCCCACTACATTAACAAGGTACGTAGTAAGAGCAGGCTAAAACCTGGGGTACGTTATCTGCTTCTTGAACTAATCGGGCGCAAGCCTTTTCCCGTGGTACACATGGCCCCCATGCACAGGTAGGTAGGTAATACAGTACAGTCAAAGCTGCCTACGACGGAGGTGGCAAATCGGCTCCCCAATTCCGTAATATAGAGATTATCTGTTATTCATATTTGTTATACTATTAAGCACCCATGGGTTGCCTCAGGAGTCAGGACCTCAGACGTGTTTCCGTGGCTAAGCCCCTTCGGGTTAACCACTTTCCCTAAGCCTCTTTGGGTTAGCGACCCTCTGGATGACTAGGTACCTACGGGTAACACATGTAAGCAACGTAGCTAACCCAAAGGGGCTTAGTTGCATTTACACGTCTGAGGAGTGAGGAAGGCCTCGAAACCCTAATCACGGATTTTGCTTCAACAATGCCGATTCGGCCAACGTAACAATTCCCTGGCTGCAACATTCAGGTCCCGACAATTTCCAATCTGATATATCAAAAAAATGGCGACGGAAACATTCGTCTCATCCGCCAGCCCGAGTGATTTCCAACCGAACCCAAGGCAGGTTAAGCTACAGTTGACAACCCGCAATGCCGACATCTCATTGCCTGAAAAGACAGGCCCGATTCTCGTAAACACACGTAATCCAAAAGCCAAATTTCAGAAGCAGAGAGCAGCGCTGATAGTAGGATAGATCTACGTCGTTATGCTCTCTCGACTCTCGTCAATACCCTCCTTGAAACCGAGAAGCCCATACCCTTCGAATTTCTCATCAATGGTACATTCCTTCGAACTTCGATAGATGAATACCTCACATCAAACGGCATCTCGTCTGAGACAACGCTCACTGTCGAATATGTGCGCGCCATAATACCGCCCCTCTATCTAGCATCTTTTAAACATGATGACTGGGTAAGCTCAGTGGACGTCCTCTCTAGTACATCGCCCGCAGGACGACGGGCAGGCAGTGCGGGAAAGCAACTCCCTGGACAAGAAAGAATACTCTCCGGAAGTTATGATGGACTCCTGCGTGTATGGAACCTGTCCTCTGAAGTCCTAGCAACCTCATCCCCCGCAAGCAGCGGCGGCCACACATCTACAGTAAAATCCGCAAAATTCATCTCTCCCTTTCAAATCGCATCCTCAAGCCTGGACCGCACAATCCATCTCTGGAAATATTCCGAAGACCCCTCCTCCTTCTCCGCCTCACTGACCCCCCACCTCGAGCTCTTTGGCCACAAAGCCTCCATTGACTCCCTCGCCGTCCACGCACCCTCCAACCGTATCCTCTCCGCCTCTGCAGACCACTCCCTGGGCCTTTGGTCCACCAAGAAGTCCGACGCCCCTTCCGCACCAGCATCCCTTATCCCCTCCTCCACGTCCCGGAGCTCAAAACGCCGAAAAACCGGACCTGCAACATCGACGCCCCAACGCGGTCCCCTCTCCCTCCTCAAATCCCACTCTGCTCCCGTCTCCGCCACAATATTTGCGCCGAACGACCCCACAGTCGCATATTCCTCCTCCTGGGACCACAGCCTCAAAACCTGGGATCTGCCTACCAGCACCCCCGTCGACACCCGCCTAACCTCCCACTCCCTGCTCTCCCTAACCGCTCTCCCCTCCCTCAACCTCCTCGCCGCAGGCACCTCAGCCCGCCACATCACCCTCATCGATCCCCGCGCCTCCGCCACGACCATCACCGCGATGACGCTCCGGGGTCACACAAACGCGGTGGTGAGTTTAGCCGCAGATCCAGAGAGCAGCTACGGCTTAGTCAGTGGGAGTCACGACGGGACATGCAGGGTTTGGGACGTCCGGTCTTCGAAGAGCGAGAAGGATGGTCGGGTCGGGTCGAGTTTGTTTGTCATTGAACGGGAGAGCGTCAAGGGAGAGAGGAGGAGGGTGGGAGGTGAGGGGGTGAAGGTGTTTGGGGTGTGTTGGGACGAGGGTGTGGGGGTTGTGAGTGCGGGGGAGGATCGGAGGGTGCAGGTTAATCGGGGGAAGGGCGTGGTGCGTATGAGCGAGAAGCAAACGTTGACAAATTGATATTTGAGTCCATATGATTCTTTGGGAGACTTCCTGTGGACGGTGCTCTTTGCGGTCAAATGCTGTCGCTGTGAGTATGATGCCCAAGTCTGTACACGCTGAACTTCTGACGCCTCCAACGCCGATACCCCTTATGCTCTTACTATGCCCCATCTGCTACTATCCTACGCCCCTAAGACAGCGAACGAAATCGATCAATCCGGTTCAATCTCTTCGCCGTCGCCGTCTGCAATTCAACACATCAGTCTCTCAAACCCCCACCAACCAAAACAAAACACCAAACTCACCTGCGTCCTAGTCCTCTGCCCTCTAACCGGCAGCCCCATCGCATGCCTCCTCCCGCGATAGCTCCCCATGTCCCTCAACCTAGCAATATTATCGCGAATCTCCCTCCGCAAATCGTTTTCGATCTTCATACTCGACAGTTCGGCGGTTAGGTCGAGGACTTTGGAGGGGGAAATGGCAGAGAGGCGCGCGGTGGGGTGGATGTAGAGTTTGGAGAGAATGCGCTTGGAGTGGATGGGGCCGATGCCGAAGAAGGATTGGAGGGATTTCTGGGAGGTGGTTAGGGGGAACAGGGAGAGAGGAAGGATGTGAGGGGAAAGAAGTGGATGCGGGACCGAGAAGAGGTAGATTAGGATAAGGAGTCAGAGAGTTTATAGTAAGTAGAAAGAGGAAGACGGTCGGTGAGGGGAAAAAAAGGGAGGTACCTTGACAAGAAGGGATTCGGGGAAGTTGTTCCCTAGGATGAAGACCTATGAAGGGTCAATGACAGCTTGGTAATTCAATCTCTTGAAATAGCAGTACCATTATGGCTCCTTATGAGCTTTTTCGGGGTTGTGATCAGTGTAAGATGGTGGATTGAGTTGATCACATAGAAGTTTGAAATCGCAAAGAGGCATAAAAGGAAATCGGCCCTGGATGATCCGTTCCGTCGCTAGCGCGTTTCGGCAGCTGAAGGACACCTCTTGGGGAACTCTCGACCACCATCCTTAAGTACAGATCTACTCGGCCATTGAACATTCTTCAACATGGCAAACCTCCAGCGAGCAGTCATTTCTGTGCTGCTTATTCTGACTGCCGCCTTCCTTTTCCTTGCTCAAACTTCCCAAGCAGCTAAAGGGCCTAAGATTACCCACAAGGTATTTTTGAGAATCACATCCGCTCATAATTCAGCATGCTGATGGAGCTGTTACTAGGTCTATTTCGACATCACTCATGGAGATGAACCACTCGGCAGGGTTGTCATGGGATTGTATGGAAAAACTGTGCCCAAGACTGCGGAGAACTTCCGTGCTCTCGCTACTGGCGAGAAGGGCTTCGGATTTGAGGGCTCGGCTTTCCACAGAGTCATCAAGCAATTTATGATTCAGGGTGGTGACTTCACCAATGGCGACGGTTAAACACAACGTTTCCTGCATGAAACCTGGGGTATGCTGATACTTGTTTAGGAACTGGTGGGAAGTCCATCTACGGGGCTAAGTTCCCCGACGAGAACTTCAAGTTGAAGCATACCAAGACCGGTATGCTTAGCATGGCGAACTCTGGAAAGGACACCAACGGATCTCAGTTCTTTATTACCACCGCCATCACTTCGTAAGCTCGCTTAGCCTTCTAAAACCTGAAAAACCTCTCTAACAATCGAATACAGATGGCTTGATGGTAAACATGTCGTGTTCGGAGAAGTCTTGGAAGGCTACGACATTGTCGAGAAGATCGAGAATGTGCCAAAGGGCTCAGGAGACAAGCCCACAAAGCCTGTCAAGATTGCAAAGAGCGGAGAGTTGGAAGTACCAGAAGAAGGTACCCACGCGGAACTCTAGATCAGCTTTCTCTACCTCTTACATATCCGTCGTAATGCTCTGGAATTGCTGATGCTTCCGTTCCTCTATTAAGAACTCATCGGATCGGCACTCCCAGCAATCGAAGGCGACGAGTTGGACGTAACATTACCTCAAGCTTTGAAGCAGCCAGAACAAACAGAGGCTGAGGTTACCCAATCGGCGGATAGTCTTGGGTTGAGTTTGATGCAAAAGCTGATATTCTTTGGGATCATCTGTGGGGCTGTTGCATACTTTACCAAGATACGGAAAAGCAGTATTGCAGGAGAGAAGAGCCTGGCTTGAGAGCAGGTGTTATATTTGTGTTTCAACTTTCCGCCTTCCTGATATCGTCCGTTCTACGGAATAAGTAACAGCAACATTGAGCATCTTTCAACCGTGTGACGTCGTCGCTTTGAGTTATGTTGATTCGTACGGACGCATAATCTGTAAGGTATCCCGAATGAGGTGAAGTGAATCACATCCGTGACTGCCTTATCAGGGTCCAATTGAAGGAATCTTGATAAGGCTGAGAATTAGCGCGGATTCGCTTGCTAAGCGTAGAAATCTTAAGATAATATTTTTGCCCTCAAGAAAACTTCTTGCACCTCGACACCTCCCACCTACTTTACCATATTCGTGACACATATCGACACGTCCAGACTCCTCTTGCGTTTGAGCGTAGTTCAATACGAGTATCACATTCCTTTTCTTTCTTTGCTTCGAACAAGCAAAGAGGATCTGATCCGTCAACTTTTACCACACTCCGGCACTTCCCTTCGTCTTTTCAAGGTCTCACCACTATTAGAATTCTACTTGAGCTTTCCAAAGCTTGCAGAATCTCCTTAGACGTTAACAAGGCAAATGTGAGTGATCATCTTCCGGTGTGTTGTCTCGAGGGGTAGTCACCAGGTTCTTATCAGTTGAAGCTAAGAATTCATGTAGCGGATCACCTTACTTCAAATTATAGCAATCTATCGTGCACACGAAGCATCATGGCAGATCAGCTTAATATGAACGGCCTGTCTCTAGCTGATTCCCAGCATGCCGCTACAAACGGCATTTCCGGTCGTTCGACGTACATTCCACCTCACATGCGTGGTGTCAGCCAGGGACCCCCACCATCAATGGATGGACCCCCACCACCTCACATGAATGGTGACCTTAACAGCAGCGTGTGGAGCGGGCCAGCCAGGTATGTTACCGCCTTATTCGTCTTGCTTTGACGCCCTCTTCCTTTAGACTAATCAAGTATTACTATCAAGCGATGCTAGAAACGGACCAGGGGCTCCTCCCAACTGGGCCAACGCACCAAACTTTACTCCACGTACTGGAGGGTATGGAGCGCCAGCTGCTCCTGGTGGATGGGATAACAGCAGCGCACCTCGATTTGACCCGAATGCTTACGGCTCCCGTGGAGGTTCCAGCTCATACGGTGGGGGCGGTGGCGGATCTGCCCGTGGATCTGGTGATGGTCAATGGAGAGACGGCAAACATATACCAGGGCCAGCTAACCCACGTGTTGAGCGTGAGCTTTTTGGTGTCCCTAACGATCCCACAAAGCTGCAAACCGGAATCAATTTCTCCAACTACGATGACATACCCGTCGAAGCATCTGGCCACGACACCCCTGATCCCGTTTTACAGTTTACCAACCCTCCTTTAGACGATCACCTACTCTCGAATATCAAGCTTGCTAGTTATAAGACGCCAACACCCGTGCAAAAATATTCCATTCCTATTGTTATGGGTGGTCGAGATTTGATGGCTTGTGCTCAGACTGGTTCTGGCAAGACTGGTGGCTTTCTTTTCCCTATACTATCTCAGGCCTTCATCAACGGCCCGTCGAGCGTGGCTTCACAGGGAGCTAGTGGTATGGGTTATCGTTCACGGAAAGCCTTACCTACATCCTTAATCTTGGCTCCTACGCGTGAATTGGTGTCTCAGATTTATGACGAGGCTCGGAAATTCGCTTATCGGTCCTGGGTCCGCCCTTGCGTGGTTTATGGAGGAGCCGACATCGGATCTCAGCTACGTTCCATGGAGCGAGGATGTGATCTTCTTGTTGCTACGCCAGGTCGTCTTGTCGATCTTATTGAGCGTGGTCGTATTTCTCTTGCGAACATTAAATACCTGGTTCTCGACGAAGCAGATCGTATGTTGGACATGGGTTTTGAGCCGCAGATTCGTCGTATCGTCGAAGGAGAAGATATGCCCGGTGTTCAAGGTCGTCAAACCCTCATGTTTTCGGCTACGTTCCCCCGTGACATTCAGATGCTCGCTAGAGACTTCCTTAAGGACTACGTTTTCCTTTCGGTCGGTCGTGTAGGCTCAACTTCCGAGAACATTACACAGAAAGTCGAATACGTTGAGGACCCCGATAAACGTTCAGTCCTACTTGACATCCTTCACACTCATGGAGCTGGCCTTACTTTGATCTTCGTCGAGACTAAGCGAATGGCTGATTCGCTGTCAGACTTTCTCATTAATCAGTCTTTCCCCGCGACATCGATTCATGGTGACCGCACGCAGCGTGAGCGCGAGCGTGCTCTCGAAATGTTTCGTAACGGGCGCTGCCCTATCTTGGTCGCTACTGCGGTCGCTGCTCGAGGTTTGGATATCCCCAATGTCACCCATGTTGTCAACTATGATCTCCCAACTGATATTGATGACTACGTGCACCGTATTGGTCGTACTGGACGTGCTGGCAACACTGGCATGTCGACTGCGTTCTTCAACCGTGGCAATCGCGGCATTGTTCGAGATCTTCTTGAGCTTCTTAAGGAGGCCCACCAGGAAGTTCCCCCCTTCTTGGAGAACGTCGCACGTGAAGGTGCCGGCTTTGGCGGCAGCAGTGGACGTGGTGGCCGTTCCGGAGGTGGAGGCCGTGGGCGTGGCAGTAGTACCACTCGTGACTTCCGTAAGATGGGTGGAGGCGGTATGGGTGGTTCTGGATATGGTGGAGGTGGGTTTGGTGGCCCTCCAGCCGGCGGCTATGGCGGTAAGATACCCATTAACGCCTTTTGCTCTTCACCGCTAACTAGTCACAGGCGGCTACGGTGGTGCCGCTCCAGCTTATGGAGGCGGTGGAGGCTATGGAGGAGGCTTCGGGGGCAGTTATGGCAATCCATCTGGACCCGGAGGCCAATCTTCCTGGTGGTGAATGTCTTGAAGCTTCATCGATATGGCTTTGATGGAGCTTCATATACCGAAAGCAATTCTTCCACACCGACAACACCAGGTATCCTGTTCTGCCGAGTCAGACAAACAACCTCACGAATCCCACTTACACATTCTTCCCTCAGCCTTGCAATTCTTCAAGTTCTCCAGGTCGCATTTCAATAAATTCATTTTCACTCATCTTCGACGGCCTATCAAACAATTCGCTCTCGGACTTCTAGGACCTCGTTCTGGCCTTCGTGATCGTCTTCATGCGGCAAGGAAGGCGCTCTCGTCGATTTGCATATCTTAGACCTTGTCGGCTTATACCCGGGTTCGCAACTGGCCTCACACATCCGGCATGACTTTACTCTCATGGGATTAAAGAGGGCTCTCGGAAGCTCGTAGATTGGCATCGTCGCCAATGCGGGCGTTTCATCATATGCACATCTTGCCACAATCGTGGTGGCACCATATCGAGTCTCTGGCGTATCCGCGAAAAACGAACAACACGGCATCCTCATAGATTTCTATCCCTTTCAGAGCGATATCCAACGTGCTTTCTTTCGGCTTGGTTTATTCTAACTAAGCTTTGCGGTCTAAAAGCGACACCTCCAGCCTTCGATCACCATAATCCTTTATTAAGTCTAACACATCTAGATGAAGTCCTTCGAGCCTACGGAGGGCTAGGTGTTTTGACGACTTTATTAGCGATAGACGGCATCTGCGATTGGCGTTCATGATGGGCATACCCAGCGTTGCTCGGTTATGAGCGCACGGTCATGTTTGATGTTTGGGAAACGCTCTCAGCCGTACTTTGAGCAGCCGGCGATGCCTGTGAAGGCTTATAGACAGCAGGCAGCATGTCGCTAAGCCAGACAATCATAGGATTCGATGATCTAGGGCTTGGGAATTACCCCCGAAAAAGCTGTATCGGATTTCGTAGCTCGATCAGCAATACAAATTTGCATTTATCTAGCTTCCCAACTGTTCAAGATGTGATGGTGACCGTGACCGTGGAGCGTCGCAACATGACTGTAGCACCTTGCTGCTTGGAGCTCAAACTGGTGTACCGTGTAATCCACGACGTGAGGCTCTCAAATCACGCTAATTGTCGGCGCTCGGGCCAAGATTCTCACGATGCTTTATCTGGAATCCCGGCACCAAGTCAATCCGGCCCTGATGAGCGCATCCATCCAACATGACCTACAAATGGTTATGCACAGAGTCGTTTCTCTAGGTGGAGTATCGTCACGGCAGATGACCATTACCCCCCCAACCTTGGGCAAAAGCTTGCCTGCCACAGTGCAACAGCTGCCAGCAAGGATGACGACTTTGGGATATTGTCCATAAAGATCATGACCGCAACTCTCGAGTCCGTGCATAGTCCGCCACTCAAAGAGCGCAGCGCTTTGTTCGATCCGCAATCGTCCAGCCCCGTATTCTCCAACTCTGAAATGGAAGTTGAATCTCGAGGAAGGCGGCATGCTGCCTCTATCTCTTCGCCCATCCGGACCGACGAACCAGATCCGAGACAAAGCTTGCAGCATGTACTTGCTGCTGCAGAACCTGCACCAAGATACCGTCGCCCACCAGGAACACCTGTGGTTACAAAATCTGGTACTGCGCCGAAGGGCGGAATGATCTGGATACAAGAGGGCGGGAAAGAACAGGCGGAGGACGAAACCAGCGTTCAGAATGACTCCTACACCCGAGCAGCTGAGGTCAATCCCTCACACACCATGACTGTCGCGCACACTCGACGTAATGCCAATGGCACCATTGGCTCTGTGTACTCAGGAAATAAGATCAGGCATTTAAAGAAGGAAGATGGCATTCCGCTATGGAGAAGAGACATACAGTTCGCCTTTCTACGTTGCGTCTTCGAAGACAAGACGCCTGTATTTACAATGGCTTCAGATGGATCGAGGGGTTATACATTTGCGGACATATATATAGATGCAATGGCCAGAAGCAGTAAGACGAGCAGAATACTCAAGGACAAGCTCACGACGGACCGAACAGCTGCTCTGAACATGGCAATGGTTTGCTTGTTAGTCAATGTTGGTAGAATGAACACTACTCTTAACTGTAAGGGACCCCTGAATGGGCGGAATCATTTACTCCGCTAACTGAGCTTAGTCTTCCCTGAAATGCGTGCTCAACTTCGAACATATCATTCCATTCCCTCCTTACAAGCTCACCAGGACCCAAACGCATACAAACAGTTACAGGATGCACCTCGACTAAAGTCGATACTCAAAGGTGCCTCTGAAGACATGCACCAACCCAGTACAATCGAAAAAATAAAGGCGTTCCCAGTTCCTCGAACCAATCCCGTTAATCTCATATTCGTGCTCTCCCAGTACGCCCCTAAAATATCGGAAACCCACTTCTTTCCGCCAAGAGATTTCTTCGATTTGGTCATGCGAGGTACCTTGAGCAGTCGGAGTAGGGCAAAGGCCTTCCTCTGGCTCATCTGGTATTATTTAGAGAGTGATTTCTCGGGCCAAGCAGCGGAGAACAACCCATTTGGCCAAGGGCAGCATGGAGATGCTACCGGTGGGCTACCTTTAAAGGTTCCTCCTTTCGAACATCTGACGGAGGAGCAAGCAAACGCAGAGAATGTGGATACAGAGTCAGAAAAGGCGTACGGGGAGATGAAGAGACAAGAAAGGAAACGTATCTTGGAAGAAGATGAAACAGTTGGGCCACCTATGAAGAGAGGCAAAAAGGGTACGTATTCAGACAAGCGACGTTCACCACTACTTGTTAAAAGTGTTTGAAGCATAACCGCTAGGTCCGGGCGCTACTGAAGTCGGTTATGCTTTGAACACTTTTGATTAATAGTGGTAGTTGAGTTGACAACCCGAAGCATCTTTTACATATATTCTTCCGTTCGCAAATTTCCTATTCCAACAAAGCTAATCTACGCCTAGGCCAAAATTCTACGGTTGATGAAGGTGGGCCACTTCTTCTTTCAGATACCGATCATACACCATCGCCTCCACCTATGGTTGTCGTGCCGTCAAAGCCGATGGAAGATGGCTATGAAGGTAAAGAAGTTACTATGAACGGCAAAACCGACGAGTCTTCTCCTATCATACGCCATGACACTGGACGTCATGTAGGAGATAGACACGAGTCATCGAATCCTCAACGTATAATCTTCAAGACGCGCATGGACCATATCCCGAATTTGTCACCTGCGGCACCACCCGGCCTAAGCCATCCAGTCCTTCATACGGGTAACCCCAATAACGCAAGCCAGCGGCGTCCCCGCCCAGAAACTTCGCACCAGAAAGCGGTGAATATGAACAGGAAGATGCGTATCGACCATATCCTACACCAGCAAATTTCTGTGGAACATAGCATAGCCCGTAGAAGAAAGAGAGCAGAAAGTAGCTCGTTCGGTTTTACTGCGATGAAGCGTATCAAGGACTTACCAGACGATTACGATACCGAAGATGAGCGTGCCGAGCGTACTTGGGGTCCTGGTGGTTTACTACCAAATCCAGACGAGACGGAGGATTTCGGCGCAGAAGCATTGAGCCAAAAGAAGTCAATCGACCGCGCTATCAGAAGACTAGCTCGGGACGAGGTGGGAGGGACTTTAGGGGGGCTCGTCAAGGGCTATCGACGGCGAAAGAGGAAAGCGAAGGGCTATGGCGAGGACGAGGAAACTGCGGAACGTATGTCAAGGAAGCGCCTCAAGCACAGCGACAACCAAGGCACGCGGGTGGACCGGAGCGGGGATGACGAAAGGCATGAGGAGGGTCTGGATGATCTGGATCTGGATCTGCTTGGAGAGAGTCGGGATGATGATCAGATGACAGATGATGACAGTGGACTGGAAGACAGTGAGGGAGAAGGGGAAGACTTGAGTGAGGAAGATGCGATGATTGAGGATTAGGTACTATGGTTATTATGGTTAGGATAGGGGAATCAGGAACCGGTCACGGAGGAGTACACAGAATCGTGCTCTACTGTAGGACACACGGTTCCCCACGGGCCGATTTGGATTACATTCCAACCTTACAGATTAGGGAGGGTGGGAGGGCTGAAGGCTCAAGGACTTTTTCGAACATTGTACAGAGTAGAAGTCTCACACAAAGTCAATCTACCTACCTCACATTTGGAGTGTTTATATTCAATTTTGAATTACTGTATTCCAGCAACTGGCGGGGGGTTTGGCGGTTGAGGAATTGCAGGGGGGGGGGGGGTTTCTTCGTTGCAGTCATTTTCACATGCTTATGCTTGGAGGGACGGCGGACCATCACATGCCCCAACAACTTTGCGCTGTCAGCAGCTTTTTCAATCTCTCCAGCTGGAGAAGTCTCTATTCCGTACTGTACGGAATACTCGTACCTCTCAACCCTTACTAAGCATGCATTCCCCCTCTCCTCATCCCGAAATACCCAACACTTACACCGACCACTCTCTATATCTATACTCTCTACTGTCTTCAACGCACTTGGACTATATATCATTGCAAGCTCAAGCTTTTTCATCGCATCATTCATGATCCCCAATTCCCGTAGAAGGGGATAACAGCTATATCCATATAATTATATGCTCCCAGAGAGACAGGCAATATACCTACCTACCTACCTTCCAACACGTAAATCCCCAGCAATGATGAACTCCCCACCGTTGCTCCGCCCTGAACCGCGCCGCTCCTTTCAGCTCACACCGACCTCGACCGGCTCCTCAGCCCCGCCAACGCCCTCTCGAACCTCCAGCGACTACTCCCGCCTCGAAGCGGAAGCAGACGGCGACAAAACTGCGAGCAGGACACGTTCCATCCTCAACCTCACCTCCTCAACTCTCTACGGAATATACTCCCCCTACGGTAATGAGAACGCTCCGGCGACTCCCTGGGGTACCGGTGCTCAGACACCCTCCTTACGTACCAATGCCGACAACTTGAAAGTACCCAGTATTGGTGCATTTCCTCAGCCTAAGCTACAGAGATCACCATCCCCCCACCATCACCCTCACATCTATCGCGACCGTGTCATGCCACTTACGCTGCGGACAATACTGCTTTTCTTCTTCGGCGTAGCATACGGGCTTATCACCACACAACTGCATGACACCCAACAGGTGGCACCGGTGAAGATGGAAGGCATTGAGGGCTACTCGTGGCGATATTTGACATCCTGGGGCGTTGCTGGTATTCTACTGGGAAGTTTGCTCCCATGGGTCGATATACTCTGGGACGAGGCTTTGGGCAAAGACACGGATACCACAGTCCCCAAGAAACAACCAAAAGAGTCCAGAACCAGCGCCGAAGATGACGAGAATCCCCTCTCCTCGCCAGGAAGCGACCTAGGTGCAGACTGGAACCCCGTCGTCCGCAGCATAGGCGCATTTATTGGCATTGCATTCGCCATCGTAAGGCCCTCCCGTCACCCCGGCCCCCCCCCTTCAAACCATCCCTCATCGTTCATATCCAGCTAACCCCTTCCCTCTCAAGCGCAAACTCCCCTGGCAATCCACCCTCCAAGTCTCCCTCACCCTCGCCCTCGTCAACCCAGTGCTCTGGTACCTAGTCGACCGTTCCAAACCAGGCTTCCTACTCTCCGCCCTCGTCGGCATCGCCGGCACCGCTGTCCTCCTCGGCCTGAACCCGGACATGGTTCCTGCCCCCCCTGCTGCTGCGCCCTCGCCTTATGCCGGCGCCGCTGCGGCTGCGGTGAATATGTCGTATGAAAGAGTGGGGTATGAGGGGTTTGTTAGTAATGAGATTGTTGGGGTAGGGACGTGGATTGCGAGTGTGCTGTTTTGTAGTTGTGTGTGTTTTGGGAATATTGGGAGGAGGTTGGCGGTTGGGGGGCTGGGGAGGAGGGGGAGTATCTCGTAGGGGACTCCTCGGCGATTGTGTGGTTGGAATCTCTGCTCTGCGCTGCTCTGCATCTCGTAGGATGGGATGGAAAGGATTTATAGTCCGAATACCCCGATGTTCCTCAAGCTTTGGTATAGATTGTGTTTTGGGAAGGGACGTAGTTGAGTAGCCTAACTATCTCAACACATTCACATTCTTCATTTCCATCAATCCCCTATCCTCATCACTCCCACTTGAAACCCATTTCCCCAACCGCCCCCATCCTTCGACCCGCTCCATCTAATGATGGAACAACCTAACGCTCTGCTCCACAAACGTAATCCCCAAGCCCTGCGCCGCGTCAAACACCGCCTGGTCGTTCTGACTCCCCGTCGGCGCTGCAATGTACCGCACGCCGGAGCGGGCGGCGCGGTGGATGTTGTCCGTAAAGGGGAACTGGTGGTGTTTCGGGCTGGTTAGTCAATGGGGTAGTAGATATTGTAGGTGTGAGAATGCCGGGAAAGGTGAAGTACGAAGGGGGAACGGGGAAAGGGGAAAGGGGAAAGGGGGGGCTTACGAAAGCGTCGCTGGACACGACAACGTCTTTCAATTGCTTGAGCCATGCATCCCGCTCCTCGGCTGTGAATGGAGTGGGGACTTCCTCAAAATTGCGCTCGTAGTCTTCCTTTTCCATGGCGGATCGGGGCGTTTGCCCGCTGCACAGCATATCAATCGCATTGCTCTTATCCGGTCTCTTCGCGCCCTTCTTCCACCGTAGGCCCAGCGCCCGCTCATGAAACCGCATCCACCAATTATCCGCCTTGTCGCCCGCTAATCTCGTGCAGTGAATACGGCTCTGCTGGCCGGCGCCGAGGCCGATAACTTGCCCGTTCAGGGCGTAGCAGACGGAATTCGACTGCGTGTATTTGAGCGCGATAGTCGCGACGGTGAGATCGCGGAGGGCGGAAGAGGGAAGCGGGGGGCTGTCTTTTGGGGTGATGATGGCGGAGAAGGTGGAAGCGGGGGCAATAGAGACGTCGTTGCGATGCTGTTGGAGCTGGACGCCGTGGACCGTGCGGGTTTCGGTGGGGGGAGGGGTGTACGAGGGGTCGATTTGCAATATCATGTATTTCCCGCCTTTTTTCTTCGAGAGGATCTCTAGAGCTTCGGGCGAATATGCGGGCGCGATGACGCCGTCGGAGACTTCGCGGGAGATAATTTTGGCGGTCGGGACATCGACTGTGTCGGATAGGGCGATGATGTCCCCGAAACTTGACATCCTGTCCGCACCGCGGGCACGGGCGTAGGCTTGCGCTAGGCCGGAAGTCTCGAGGCCCTCGATGTCGTCGACCATGCAGACGTGGCGTTCTTTGTCGTTCATGGGCACACCGATGGCGGCGCCGGCGGGCGAAACGTGCTTGAAGCTTGCTGCGGCGGGGAGGTTAAGGGCTTCTTTCAGTTCTTTTACCAAAGGCCAGGCATTGAGCGAGTCTAGGAGATTAATGTAGCCGGGGGAGCCGCAGAGGACTTTGAAAGGAAGTTGGCCGGATTTGACGAATGCAGACGCGGGTTTCTGGTGCGGGTTTGCCCCGTAGCGGAGGGAGAGATGTTTGATGCCATCGCCAGCGTACTTTTTGCGGAAGAAGTCTGCGATTGCGGCGTCGTAGTCTGCGGTGTGCTCAAAGGCCTTTAGGGCGTACAGTTGCCGACTCCTTGAGGTGACTTCTCCTTTGCTCAATTCTTGCAAGAATTCGGGATAGTCTTCTGGATCGCTCAGGATCGTGACTCTAAAGTGGTTCTTTGCGGCAGCTCGGATGAGTGTTACTCCTCCCACATCGATTTCCTCCACAGCCTCTGGGATAGTAACGTTTATCTTCGCAATGGTGTCCTTGAACGGGTACAGGTTACAGACCACATAGTCTACTTTGTTGATATTCTGCTCCGCTAGGTCCTTTTCGTCCGATGCAAGGTCTCGTGCAAGAATTCCGGCGTGGACTGCAGGATGAAGGGTCTTGACCCTGCCTGACAGCATTTCTGGCGCATGGGTGATAGCTGATACATCCCTACCCACGGCCCCAAATCTCAGTACCTACCCTCAATCCTACTAAGATTTTGGATCTGCACTCACTCCACGTCGAATCCTGCTTCCCTAATCAATTTTGCAGTTCCTCCGGACGCCAACAGCCGTATGTTGTGCTTGATCAGCCCTTTTGCTAGATCTAGTAGTCCGGTCTTGTTGTAGACGGAGAGAATGGCTAGATGGGAGACAAAAAACATGTCAGCCACAATTCCCCAAGGCAAGGTGACGTCCGGCGCAACCATGGCTCACTCACCAGTCTTTTGCTGCCCTCCGGAAGACATTTGGAATGGAAGAAAAGATAAAATGCACAGTTGCTTCGCAAGGAATAAAAAAGGACTACAGCTTCAATTGATTTTGTGTTCAATATCTCAGCAACAATTCTCAACCTGCAACAAACAATTGCTGCATTGTCGTTCCATAATGTTTGTGGACATTTCTATGATTACCTTACACAGAGCCAATGACGCAGTTTTACCGGTTATTACTGAATTTTACCATTAGCCGTAACCAAAATTACCCGCAATATCGAAACCCTCGGCACCATCAGATCCTCTTTTCTTTCCATATGAACAACGCAAAAACCAACATTCTCAATAAAAGCGTTCCTGCGAGCAGACTAACCTCCGCAAAGGGGGAGTCTCCATGACCCACGGAAATCGTCAAGTAGAATGGAGAGTAAAAGTCACAACTGTTGATCTTGGGTGCGGCGCTTCCCTCTCGCTCCGTGGGGAGGGCCGCAATGATTGGCTGTACATTTAACAGCTTCCAAGGTCGAACTCTTGATGCTTCCATATATTTACGGGCACCATTCGAGAGATCTACGAACAATCTTACGATGTCAGCGATGTTCAACCCCGGATTGCATGGACTGAGTACCATGGAAGCTAGGTCTTCTTTCAAGTAGCTTTATGGTTACTCACCTGTTGTTAGAATCATTCCAAATGCAATGAAATCATGGAACATTGGAATGTGAAGGCTGGTGGACGATTTATGACTTTGATAATATACAAGCAGATTCGCCTTTTGTCACCACCATAGCTCAAATTATCCCGATAACTTCAGCTTTTGCTCCAACCATTACGATTATTTGTTGACCTCTTGATCAACTTGCCTGTCGATCGCGCCGTCATTACTCCTTGGATTCCCTCTTTGCTTTCCATTTCATTGACGTCTTTTACCCCCAGAGGATACTCATCATTGCTCTGTCATAATGTAACTTCACTTGAATTTCTTGATAGGGAAAGACTGTGCAATGAGGGTTCGAACAACAAACAAGCACCTCGACTTGGTTGCCCATGGGGTCCTCCTGTTCTGACTCCTTACCAGACTGCTGTCCTCCCATTGCCTGATGACCGCCTCCAGACATGTTCTGCACATGTCCTGCGGCCCTACCATGCGTTCAGCTTCGCCCGTACTTTACTGACTTACCTGACTTATTGCTACCGCCAAAGCCGCTTTAATTGCTGGAGTGCTGGTCGTTCATAATGTAGGTTGTACAGTGGGTCGAATACTCGTACCCGTATTCTACTGGGTAGGGGTTTGTGAGGTTTGGCGATATGATGGTCGTCTGAGTGCAACCTAAATCGCGCCGCATGCAATTCGGCAGCAATTGACCCAGCTTAAGGGATAAAGTACGAGTATTACTGTACTTCGTAGTTCTCGCTGCGCCTTGATTAGTTATATATAACCCCCACCCCTCATCTTCTAGGCATCTTCGATCTTACTTCGTAATGCTTCGATTGCTCTACTCTCTTCCAGCTCCAGCTCCAGCTCCAGCTCCAGCATCCATCTAACCATGGTCAGCACTTTGAAATACCATGACTTCTCCTTGAAGGGGGACAAGCGCTGGTCAGAAGCTTCTCGTGTCACTGGCTATGCGCCCTTCCTGGTCTTCAACATTCTCATCCTGAGCATGGTCCAAGCGGGCATTGGCGCCGCCTGGCTATCGACAGTGAAAAGCCTCTCCGTGTAAGTCGCCCTACTTCCCCCATTCATTCGTTTACTAATCTACGGTAGTGGTGTGGTTTTTCAAACCCTCCTTCTCCCTGGCATCGCCTTTTTCAACGCACCAACGTCTTTACATCTGCATCTTTTGACGCGTCGAAACCCACCCGGCCTGGCGCTCACTTTCTCTAGCATTCTCGCCATATGTTTTCTTCTGAATTCACTACTCTGGCTTGTCAGCTGTACCTCTAATATATCCACCACACAAGCTTTTCTTAATGTTGAATGTCCGAAGGGGCTTAGGGGCGTAAGTGATGGGCCAAGCAGACCTGTCTGGGACCTAATGGTCGCATTTGGTCTTCTTTCGGCCTCCTTATACGCTTGCCATGCCGCTATGGCGTTCTATGTCATGCGCGATAGGAAACGGAAAGGACCTGAAGTGATTGAGCACATAGAATTGAACTCGGCTGAAGCTCAGGTAGCAAGAAACAGATGGGCCCAGATACAACGCGAAGGTTACTTGAGTTAGACGGTCTGCATGTCGAACTGTCTATGCAAAGTTGGTGCTCTAGGCGAAAGCATCGAGCGTATCATGATCAACCCGTAATGAGTTTACGCATGGAGTTATGGACATAGCAGTTTACAATGCGGCTATGGTGCTATAGTATTTGGCTAAAGGACAGCACTTGGCTTATGTGGTAAGACAACCCAATGTTATGGCTATCGCAGAGAGCAGATGATGTCAAGCGTTGCGCATGTTTTACAGCGATGATTCGACCGGTTCTTAAATAAATTCCCAGTTACATGCGGTCTGTTCATATAGGGCAAGCTCGGTCTATGTCCGTATTTTCTCCATAACCGAACCAATTCTATTGTTTCTCTTGGGTCTATTTTGAACCTCAAGCACGAAACATGATCTACGACACTGAAGAGATACTACTCCACTGGTGCTCTGGCTTTTTGTCGGTCTTGTACTAGTATACATATTACTTCCTTCGCAAATGGTCAGGTTTCCCATGTGCTCTTCGAACAAAGTGGATGTTGTGGACTTCCAGGTTGGTTACTCTTCCAACAGAGCTTATCATCCACATTGCCGAAATTTTACCGCCAAGCAGTGTGCTCGCGCTAAGTTACACTTACAAGACTTTCTATCGCAGTTGTAGTTTCAAGCTCAAGTCAACTTGCAATCAATCGAGATATGGTTCGCTCAGAGTGGCTGGAACTCCTTTACAGGCTTGACCGAGACCGCAATTTTCTAGGAGAAATATTGGTCTGCAGCGCCTGTGTTACAACCCACGAACCCGCGCTTTTCCCTTGTGAAGCCCGTTGGGCACCATCGTCTCAACGGAAATGTCGGGGTAGCGAAGGGAGAATGTGGATATGCCCGCATAAAATTCTGGACGTTAATCAAATTAAAGCTATAAAAGACTACTTCTAGCGGCCCACAGGCGTCAGCTTCAACGGTTTGGAACTTCCAGCGATTTTGGAGCGGTGCAGGGACTCAGATCATTATGTGTCCATTACTTCCAACCAAGTTCGGCAGTGGCGGCCTATCATCTACGTCAACAACGAGATACCACTTTGCGAGGAAAATGTTGTGGCAGCCCTGAGCTCACTGAATGTGAGCATATGCCCGCATCTGCGAGTAACAGACCGAATAGTCCATTCTTTGTTCTCTCTTGATTGTGCGAGAATCCTTCAAGAGATTTCGACATGTTTGTGGAAACTGAAAGGAATGTCGTCTCGGCAAATAAGATGTGCCACTTGCGATACTGCAACAGCTTCGAGCTCAGGGAGACTTCTTGGCCAGGGTGTCAGAAAGCTTTGCGTCTGTGCATCGTAAAGCATTATGTATCAACAGAAGCATAACTGATCTTCGCTGGATCAATCATCTAGCATCTGCAGCAGAGCTCCCATTTTTTCGTGGTGAATGGTATTTCTGGGACGCGGAGACTCTGAGAGGCAAATCGCATGAGGTAATTACCAGTTCTGTGCATAGAATTATTGAGAAGATGAACAGAGATCTCTCGGTCCTCGAAAGCGCAAGTCAACAAGATATGGTTGGGAACCTCCTTATATAGACTCAACCAGATAGCATCTAACCTACTGGACGTTCTGCACTTTTCAGTCAGAAAGTCAGCCGTCTCATACTGTACGATCTGGCTTTCACGGCAAGAAGAAAATCACATATCGTCCTTGCAGACAACTATGAAGTACTCATACTATAAGGCTTGGCTAGTATAAATAGTTAAACAGAAACCTGTTGTCTCAAAACAAAATGCACCGACCGCTCGCAGGCTCCAGATAGACGTTCGACTTGTTTTCAGCATTCGGGCAAGCAATATATACTAGATATTCGAATCAAGAATATCGACCTCTCGAAATGTTGGTGGTTTCTAGGTCTGATGGTTGTAATAACTAAACCCAAAGGCGTCAACCTGAACACCCAGAACCAAACTGATGAACCTTTTCAGTTATCTGATGGCCTCGTGGACGCACGCGACATATCTACAAACCCGGCTGCTAGATATGCCTCTCGTGTTTCGCTGTAGCGCTTGCTTGCTTGGCTCGGATTTGGAGGCCAAGCAATATCCTCTTCTCATGGGGGCGCCACTCGGTGCTAAGGGCAGTGTTAATCGACTCCAGGGCGTCTATGAACCTACTCTGCATCATGAATGCTTTTGCCAGGGTTGTATGAATGCAGGCCACAGTCCAAGAATCACAACCATGATACTTTGGATTGCGCGTGTCGTACAATGCTAGTGATTGTTTCAATAGCGCCTCTGCAGCCTCCGGAGCGTTGGTCTTCAATTTCAGTCGCCCAGTCTTGTGGAATCTCAGAGCTTCCATTTTCCAGTCCTTATATGGACCAGCTTGCTCGAGCAGCATGATCGCAACATCGTAATTTTCCAAGGAGGTATGAATGTCTACGCAGATGACAGGATCATACCAGAAGAACTCTAGTGCCTCCAACGCATTCGGCTCTATGGTTTTGGTCGCCACAAATTTTACTACTTCTGGATCTTTGTTCCTTTGTGCAAGAGATAACGGAGTGTCGCCATCATCATCAATCGACCACCAATCTATGACTGTCTGGGATTCTTTCTCCAGCACTTCCAAATACGAAAGCGGAAGCTTTTCGCAAGCCCCTGTGATCGCTGTGCTTCCATGAAAATCGCGTATATTAGGGTCTGCCCGATAGCCTCTAAGTAAAAGCTCCCAAGTGCACTCCTCACCATACTCAGCAGCGCAGCGGAGTGCTGTCCAACCTTGATCGTCTTGCGCATCGACCGGAACAATTTCTAATAGAAGTTTGAGAATATGACAAAGTCGCTCGTCAGAAAATCCTCGTAGCGAATCGATCGCCGTACATGTCGCCGGTCTGCCTTTTCCGGAACTAGGTGCCCCCAAGTGCAGCTTTGTGTAGGGAAGAAGGCACTTCACGTTTTCGAGGACACCTCTCACGAGAGCGATCTGGAGTGGGGTCATAGCCTCAAGGTTTCTTTGCCCCGCAAGACGTCCTACTTCATGTGAACATAGAAAGTCAATCACGTCGACATTGGGGTGGTTTCTCCGAGCTGCATGATGCAGGAGATTGTGTGAATCAGCTGATTTCTTGTTGATGCGGAGAGGGTCTTGGGCAAGCAATGCTCTTAGGACTTTCAAGTCTCCGAAGCGCGCTGCCACCTCCGTGCAGCTTCGTCCGTCTGCGTCGATGCAATCTGCCAACGTTGGATCTCTCGCAGATTGTTGTATGGCTAGATCCGAGCGTCCTTCCCGAATCAAGCCCTTTACCTTCATTGACTTGTCCTGGACGATCAAGCCTGAGAGATATATCCATTTGTCGTCGTGTTCCTCTATGCAATCTACTAGATCTGTCACGATATTGGCGACATCTCGAGATTGCTTCAACTTTGTTTCGATGATCCTTTGCATCTCCGCCAACGCTTCGGATCCAGTGCCTGTTTTCATCAAAATCCACTTGGCACCATCAACATCCGGATTCTCTGGGAGCGTTGGTAGCTTGAGAGACGATGCTTTGATTTTTGGTATCACATAAAGCCAAAAACGGGCCTCGTTCTGACCATCATCCATCGTCCATTCACTAATTGGCCCTAGCTCTACCTGGGAGGACCTGTAGCTCTTCCGGTTCTCTCCATAATCATCGACTTTGCATTCCATTATCAATGTGTACGACTGAGCTCTGTCTAGTAATAGAAGGTCTCGAAGTAGACTCTGAAGATTGATTGAACTTGTATTCTGCCGTAAAGGTATCAATGTGAAGGAACGAAGAGAAACGTCGACTACTATATATACCTAGGTACCAATCTACCTAGCCTTTTCTGACTAGAGATCGAGTCAACGAGGGCGGGAAAGCAAAGTGAATTGATCGTTATCACTGCGGCTTGCTCAGGCACAGTAGATAAGAGTGAACAGTATGACAAATGAATGTCAAACGAACAGAACTTTAACACGAGAAGACGTAACAAGAGTGAGAAGCAAGAGTGAAGAAGGCAATACGTGAATCACAAAGAAAGAGGATATCACACTCAACAGTATAGATACCTTATTCCGAGGATGAGTATGAATCCCAGAGGATAACGATCTTCCACACAAAAGTGCTTTCGCATCAATACAATATTCTTATTTCGAATTGCAATAGCTCTACCTAACGGCCTAACTTTACTCCTACCTTCGTCACTTGCGCGCTGCTGTGCCTTGAAGCGGAGTGAAGAGGAGGAGAAGAACCAGGTTTGCTCAGGCAGCGCAAGAGCGAACGACATAGCGCATGAAGCCCATAGGAAGAAGTCATCACTGAACAACCGAGACTCCACACAGCTGCCAACCCTTTCATGGTGGGCCTGCAGTATCTTCACCTGTCGGCCAATACTGCTCTTCCTCTGTCACTCGAACGTTACTATTTACTTCGTAAGCAGGGGAAAGGCAATATCAGGCTATCTACCCCAAGAAGTCATTCTATCACTTTTCTTAACTCCAAAAAAAAATACCAAAGACCCTCATTCTGACATGTCTGAAACGCACTGGCAGTGCTGTCGAGATTTTAGGAAGGGTAGAGTCACTGACTTGTATCTGATGTTGGTGTATGTGCTATAAGGAGGATTGGAAGAGGGCGTTTGTAGAATGGAAATAACAGCACGGGGCTTGGTGGGTGGTCTGACGGCTAAGCTGGCGGCGGGGGCTCGGAGGTTGGTGGTGAGGATAGAAGCGTTTGGAGATGGGCGGTTGTCGTTTCCAAAGTGTAACAAGTCGAAATAGACATGGATCTGAAAAATTCCTGTGGCGCAATATTCTGGCGCATCTAGAATCACCTCTCAATGCAGATGTATATCCCCCAACTTCCCACCTCCCACCCAACCCCTGTCCCCTTACTTCCCCACCCCCCTCCCAACCTTCTCCACCATCTCCCTTCCTTCCCGCATCACCTCCCGCCCCTTCGCTTCCACAGTCCCCAGGCCCTCCTTCGCCTCGCCCAGTAGCTGTCCTCCGCTGGCTATTGCCTGTTCTTGGAGGGCTTGTTCGCGGCCGCCGTAACTGTGTTGGGTCGGATGGGTCAGTGGGGGGTTGGTTGGTTGAGCGTAGGGGCTGTGGAGCGGAAAGTGGGGAGGTGGGGAATGAGTGACGCTTCGCCTTCTCTTCCTCCGCTGAACCTATCCTTATGAAACATATCCCTGCCTCCCTCACATAAGAAAACACAACTCACTTCCAGTATGACAGATACCTCGCCCCCTGCGTGATCTGCGCTCCCATATTCACAAAATGACACGCAAAAAGCAGGTAGTTCCTCGGCGTCACCGCAAACGCATAGCGCATAAAGGTCGCGGAGTAGAGCGTCAGAGCGCCGGTCATGCGGCCGGAGATGCTATTTGTGGAATCGAAGGGTTAATTGTACTCGGAGGATCGAGAGGGGTCGGAGGGGTTGAGTGAGCCAGTGGGGTGGGTTGAGCAAGTGAGGGATTTTGTGGGGGCGGGGTGGGCAGACAGATGAAAGATAGGGAACGCGATGGGAGAACGCACATTTCCGGATCCTTTTGCGTGTCCATGACCGCGGCGATGGGGATACCGAAATTGGAGACTGGGCCCCAGAAATCTGTTTTCACAAAACAAACATTAGCCCTTTTCGACAGCTATCGCTGTGCCCCGGCCCAGCTGTACTGTGTAGGAGAGGGGCGGAAATAAACGTACGGGTGGAGAAGACATAGTTCAGCACCGGCTGCGAGCGTATCTTCGCATTGAGCGCCCCTATTGCTGCCGCCATGTCCAGAGTGGAGGTAAGAGGTGGTTAGTCCCGAGCGTCCGGAGCTTGGGTTTTGATGGAGTCGGGTATCAGTCGGCGTTTGTCGGCGCATTGGTGAGTCGCTTGCTTGTAGGGCTGAGATGTGCTTGGGGGGTCACGTGCTTACACTTCTCGGTCAGAGAATTTGTGGTTCTAAAGTAACCCGTCTGTAATTCTAGGTCGTACAATGTTTTTGCAGGAGATTCAGCATAATTCGGGTAGTTAAATTCCGTATGTTATGTGATTAGGCAGGCGGGATGCTTTTGTGGTATATGACTACGAGTAAACCGCCTTCCCAAACGCCGCTGTTTGAATAACTCCCACTCAGAAGAGCCGCTCTTATGCATTCAGTGTTGTCCATTGAGTTGTATGAAAATGTCTTTAGATTTAAGAACATGACACATTCATCCCCTACCCAGCCATGAAAGGATCATCTACCAGGGAAACCAGGTGGTGGGAATCCTCGACCTCCCCCAGGTGGAGGCTGAAAGCCCGGAGGCGGTTGGAATCCTTGAGCTACAAGTTTGTCAGTCGTCATGGAACAATATAAAAACAGCTTGATAGTGGAACTTACGTGGACCCCCCGGAAAGCCGGGTGGTGGAGCAAATCCAGCTGCAAACCCACAATTAGTAAGCGTTCTGAAGAAAGTATGTTGAGGAAAGTCTTACGTGGTCCCCCCGGTGGCCCTCCGCGTCCTGCAAATCCAGGTGGTCCACCACCTGGAAAGCCTCCTGGCGGGAATCCAGGGAAGCCCCCTGGCGGCGCAGGCCCGCCAACACCAGCAGCGGGCCCACTCAGCCCAACCGGTAAGCCTCTCCCAGCTGGCCTACTTATGCCCGGCCCAGCAGCCATTGTTGGTGGAGCTGTGCCAGCACCTCCTGGTGCACTTACGCCTAATCGTGCAGACGGGTCGGCTGGTGGAGGGCCGTCTACTGAGCATGATACAATGTGTGTGCCACGGACGATGGTCAGACCAAGGGTACGCTTCTCCTCTGACTCAACGAGTGCTGGCGTTGAGCTACCCGGTGCTGATTGTGCTCCTTTTGTGGGCTTGCGCTTTACCCGACGGAATTCCTCAGTGTCGGCAAGGACAAGATTCATATGCTGTGGCCATATTAGCTAGTGACAATCCCCATCATCCGCTGACCTTACCTTATCGAATGCTAGCATTTGCCCAGTCATCTGTCGTCCATCGTTCAGAGTTACCCTCATCCGATAGTTGATCTGAGCGTGAGGTCAATCAATCGGCAGATTTCTAATTCCTCGAAACTCAAGGGCATCGAGGTCAAGGGCTTACCAAATTTTGCTGCCATCAATTCGTCAGTATTCTCTGCTCAGTCAAGCTTGAGCTTCGCCGCGAAGGCTCATCTGGGACAGAACTTACCATCTTTCCCTGCTTGTTCGCCATGATTGCTCAAGTAGCCGCAGATGCGACCAAGTATATGTCCAAAGATTTTATGAAGTCTTAGACTTCTGCTTTCGGTGTGAAAGCTCGAACGCCGACTTCTGGTGTTCTTGAAGTTAAAGGTCTTTCGCGGCTCTGGCTCAATTGGAGCTAGAATTAAAGTCACGCTAAGGGTTTTCGCTAAGACTAGAGAGTACCCACAACGTCGCTCGATATTAAAAGAGAGTAACGGCACCGCGACATCCCACAGCAATCACCACCCTCTATGACCATGGTGAGCAGGAAACAACCGATATGCTGATTGTGATGATCCATGAGCTGACTGTGGCATGTTTGGCAGGCGGAATCCGGTAAAGACAAGAGCGCAAACCCCATGCGGGAACTCCGCATCGAGAAAATCGTCCTCAACATCTCGGTCGGCGAATCTGGTGATAGACTCACTCGTGCTGCCAAAGTGCTAGAACAACTCAGTGGTCAAACGCCCGTCTACAGTTCGTCTCCACCTTCGCCGAAAACAATCCCACAGTAGCCCCTCTAATGTTGCACCCACCTATAGGCAAAGCCCGCTACACAGTCCGAACATTCGGTATTCGTCGTAATGAAAAAATTGCCGTCCACGTCACAGTCCGAGGCCCCAAAGCCGAAGAAATCCTTGAGCGTGGCCTGAAGGTTAAGGAATACGAATTACGGAAGAAGAACTTCTCCGAGACTGGCAATTTTGGTTTCGGTATTAGCGAACACATTGATCTGGGGATCAAGTATGACCCGGCAATTGGTATCTACGGAATGGACTTCTACTGCTGCATGTGGGTCGCCACACTGGATTTTCTTCAAAATTAACGAGAATGCTGATCCAGGATACAGGACTCGACCAGGCGAGCGTGTCGCGAAGCGACGACGATGCAAGACCAAGGTTGGTGCATCGCACCGCATCAACCAAGCCGAGACAGTGAAGTGGTTTAAGAATCGATTCGAGGGAATTGTCCGGGGTGATCGGAGCTAGAAGGGTACAAAGTAGCGTTGTCAATTTCTCCGGCAATATGTGAGGAGGCTTTGCTTTCGGTAGCAGTAGATTGGCTTCTTTCAAGAAGAAGCTACTGCAATGCACACCCGTCTTACAATGGAGGCTTCACTTGGGTGATTCGCCGTTTAACCATTATGAATGATGTGCAGCATGGTACATTACGGCCTCTCGATGCTACTGCGCTTGGAAGTATTATTAGAATCATGGCATCAGGATGAACGGTAAGTCAAAATCTCTTTTGATCGAGGTTTTTCGTGAGCATCTTATGATTCTTATTATATCCATCCGATATCTGAATTACTGTAGCAACGCAACTCCCTTTTGTTAATTTTCCAACTTCCAGATCCGTTCAACCATCCATTAACGCCGATGTATGCAGCCATTCACAGCCTGGGGCCAGTTGCTCATCCAGTGCTTCTTCTACTTCCCCTTCTCCGCTCCATAATGTGCCTCATTCCACTTTTTGTCAAACGTACTCGGCTGTTTGAGCACAACGATCAGCATAATCCACCCTCTTCGACTAGCAAACATTGCACCCCTCCTCTTCAATCACAGACATGAAACACTCACATCAGGTTTTTGGTCCCCAATCTGCTCCTGCCACTTCGGACTCCCTATCCCCTGTGTATTCGTCGTGTTCCCCACCACCTGGTCTGGATCTCCCCTCTTGGTAGCTACGCCGGGGGTGTGATGCCTGGAGCCACCGCCGGCGGAGTAGCGGTCCTCAATATTTGCTACGCCGGGAGTGTGGAATACGTTTGGGAACGAGGCGTACGGTGAGACGACAAAGAGGCCTGTTGTGGATTTTCCGTCAGCTAGATTATTTCCATTTCGCTTTCTGGGCTGAGGCGATCAGGGTTTGTAGGAAATGGAGAGATCCAGTACAAACCAGCTGCTATACCGCCGAAGATAATCTTTCGGCGGTGGACTGCGAAGATATTGGACATTGTGAGGAGAGCGTGGTGTCACGGTATACGTGTGTGTGGTAATGAAATGGGTAATTCAGCTTTAAATCGCAATGCCTCGAATCGTGACTATTATTATTGAAACATGGGAGGGCTCTAAACATTTATGCATATGATTTTTGAGTTACTGTCTTCGGTGGTTCATATAATGTATGACGTCATCAAGGTCCCTTACGTAGTACTACCTAAAGTTCCAAGCGAGTTCTAAGCGAGTTCTAAGCGACCCCCGTCCGGACATGACTCCGCTTGCGAGATGATTTTCCCATGAATATCAGAGTATCTCGAATCGGTTGACGAAGTCAAGTGGTTTGTCTGAGTAGATCCCGTATGACTCGTATCTGCCCGAACAAAGCAAGGAGATCCACTTGACGCACCCTAACAATCAAGCCAACATATCGCCCCGCATAGCATCCAGCACCAACCCCATCTCCCGGCTACGATATCTTCTAGAAAGAAGCCAGATCTTGTGTCTTTCAGAACTTTCGGCTGCACTGACTCAAACTCATGAAACCGCGGCTTCAATTACGCTGGAAGCTGAACAGGGGCCAAAGGACAATAGCCCCTGGGATTGAGAGGGGCCCGATTTAAAGATGTTGATTACAGGCTCACGCAAATCTTTCTGCTTCGGATTGTCTTCTCGTCTTTGCTGTTTGTCAGGTCAAGCCCCAGGGGAGGCGAAGGTGGCGAAATGTGCTGTTTCACACCTCGTTGTTTCGACCATGAGTTCTCATCGAGACCTCAACGACAGCTTGTAGCTTTCTTTGACGCCGCCTTCAGTGATCAAGGCTCCATGGTCCATCGAAGAATCAGTTCATCAACTTATATTCTACCACAAACGTGACATGCACGAGGATGCGCGCTCATTGTTGTGCTTACGAGTAGATAGAGCATTGGATGAGGTCATAACAGCGTCCCCCTTTCCATTTCAACCAAAGCTTACGAGCTATAACGCCTCCAGCTTCCTCAATAAAACTATGTACAAGCTACTCCTTCCCCGAGGACCCCATCAGTGAAGAACCGAAAATCTGGTGCCTCGAACGAATTTCCTCCCTAACCCCGACTCGCCGTTAGGCTTTCTCAAAATATTTAATATATACAAAGTGACCCCCTTCTAAAGTCTTGCATGAAAAAAAGGAGACAAAAGGAGAGAGAAAGGAGGAGTTTATCACTGCCCTCCAGCCATCTGCGCCTGGCTCGGTCTGGGACTCTGACTCGGCCCACCGCCCCCTTGCGCACTCCCACTCCTATGGTTCTGCGGGGTCGCGCTCCTGCTCCCTCCGTTAGCGCCCATTACGCCAGGCCCCACTCCATTTCTATCCTGTTGGTTCGACTGTTGTAACCGCATCATCTGCGCGTATTGCTGCGGGTTCAACATCGGGCTATTGCCGTTCATAAGAGCTTGCTGCTGCTGAGGCAGTGCCGAGGAAGCACCAGGGACAGCGATGTTTGCGTTCGCGGCAGCGGCAGACGCGTTCGAGGCGCCGGCAGCAGCTTGCATCGCGGCGTGGACGTGGGACATGCGGTACTGGTTCAGATGTTCGGTGGTCATCTTTGTGATTTGCTCGGGACTGGCCTGCGGATGCCGAGCTTTCATATGATTTGAAATTTGGTTGACGGCGGGCACCATGCCGGACGAGAGGGGTTGGGGTTGAGTAGTAGAGTTGGTCATGCGTGGGGAGGAGGATGAGCCAGACTGAGGAGGAGGAACGCCGTTGGGAGAGCCCGATCTGCCGCCTTGAAGCGATGCGAGGACGGCGGAGTTGGAGGGTGCCATGAGGCTTGGGTTGCCCATGTTCGGCGAGGCGGAGCTGCCGACTTGTGTGGCTTGGGGGTGATGCTGTTGGCGTTGCTGGAGGTAACGCTGCTGTTCTTGCTGAACACGTGTGGCTTCTTGGTAGACACGCATATTGTCGGAACCCATTTGGGGGGGCATGCGTGGCTGCATTTGCATGTGTGGTTGCATTGGAGCATGTGGTATACCTTGGGCATTGGTGGGTAGGATGCCATTCGAAGTTGCGCCGTTCACGAGCCTCGGCATTGGTGGGGGCCTGGGTTGATTTCCAGAGCCGCCAGGTAATTGACCGTTTGGCAAAGGGGGGTTGGAAAGGGGGCTGGTACCGTTCGTGGCACCTGATGTTGAATTGCGTCCAGGCTGCATCATATTGGGTCCCCCCGGTGGCCCAGGCTGTTGGTTGGCCTTCTGGGCAAGGGCGGCCTTGTAGATGTCAGCAAACATCCGGCAATTAGTAGACCATGATACATAGAGAGCAGGTTGATGTAGATGTGCAGTCTATTGAATAGGGGCAGTGTTACCTTCTGGTGCTGAAGGATTTGCTGCCGGTACGCTTTGGCTGTCTCCTGCATCTTACACTCGCGCTCATATTTTAGACGGCTGAATTCTTGGGGTGTGTGCATGGCAGGCCGTGGTTGCACGGCTTCGTTGGCTTTCCTCATGGCAGCAAGATTAGCAACTATGTGTAGAAATTAGCATAATATAGCATTTAGGTTGAAAGTATTGCAGCGTGTTCTGAATCAGGGTTTACGGACCATGCTGCTGCTTTTGTACTGCAGTTTCTCGCTTCTTCGCCAGTTTGCGCATTGCATCCACAAGGTGAAGGTGCTTAACGTTTTTCCTCCGATCCACAAGAAATGGTTGTGTGGTCCTCCGGCGCATAGGCATGTGTGGTGTGTTGTGGCCTTGATGCTGCTGTATCGCTTGTTGCTGGGCCTCGTGCGTCCTTTGCGCCGCTTGCAATCTGGAATGATAGGCTCGAAAATACTGTGTTTTCGACATCTCTGCCGGAAGCCCTTCTAAGCCCACCCATCGCTCAAAGCATTCCCATGGAGTTCTTCTTTCGGCCCCTGACGAAAAGATAGATGGTGAAGACAAGCAACTTGATATTAAAGACCAATTATAGGCATATTCCCGAACAAGTCTTCGAAGTTCATCATCTTCTCCTTGAGTCCATTGCGAAGGCTGGCGGGACTCGAAGAAGCTTTGAGAAGGCATTATATGCTCAGATGGGGGCCTGAAAGCGTGACCAGCGTGTATTCGATCTCGTATATGCTTGTTCTCTGGGTCGAAGAGGGCAACATCTTCTTGCTCCGGTCCGAGTGTGATTGAAGCATCTACATGAGTAGAGTAGATCCCATCATCACGGCCTTGATCGGAACCGTCACTGTCCTGGTAGTTATATCGACTTCGTTTGCGTGCCGGGCCCTGTTCATAGGTGATCATCTTACCTTCTGCAAATTTCGAAATCGGTACGAGAGGTTTCCTCCACGCGGATTCAGGCAAAAAGATGTTGCGTCGAAGTACCGCATCCTGTATTTCCAGAGAGGGTTGGTAGAGTGGCAATTCTTGAAGGAGTTTCCCAGTGGCAGGAGTTTTCTCAAGGCCAAAAACGAACATATCGGGAGGCAGAGAGAAGATCGCAGCCGGAGCGCTTCCCTGTGCTAAAGTACCGCACGGAATGTCGTCCTCGGCGGCATCACTGGAGTCGTCTTCCGTGGACGGAATCAGCTCTGGTGTAAGTTCTGAAGATGGCCTTGATCCTGCCTTTGAGGAAGCTGTGCGAACTTTGATTTGCATAGAACGGCGCCGTTCCGGCGAGCTTACAACCCAAGAAGCACAAACATCCGCCAGGCTCTTGGCGGCAGTAACCTTCCATTTCCTTTCTTCCCTGTAGTCTGTCCGCATCCATTTCACATGGCTGAGAAGCACATCCCAATGTGTGCCCGGCCTATCTGGTTCCACGGTTCTTTCGAGTTGCCGAAGAGACCAGCGGTTCGAATACTGTAGCTGGTATATTTTGTTCAGCATCCGGCAATCCTGCTGCTCATGAAAGTCTGTATAGTGGTTTGCTGTTGTGAGTGTCTTATGAGCGGACGCAATAAGAGAATGTAGGGGCTGTGAGTGAGGGGGAGTAGCTGCTTGCGCGGCGAACAGGGGCAGAAGGTAGTCCTTGTTCCGTAGTGTAGGGTCGATCACTTCAGAGTGCTGGGCAGGTATGGAATCAGAGTACCGTGAGAGGTTAGAGGGCTGCTGACGAGCGAATACGATGGTGGAAAGCTTGCTCCTCTCCTTCTCCCGCAGCTCATTAAGCCGCACCTTGAATGCGGCTGAGTCAGAGGGTGCGGTCGATGATGCAGATCTAGGGGTCTGCACAGCATAATCTTCTCTGTGGATATCGTTCATAGCTCGCTCTAGGGATCCCTTTTCACCATGATGTGTGACAGATTTGGGAGTCTCTCCAAGAATCTCTGATACGGACTTATGCCGAAGGGCTCCAGACGATACTCTCGTGGTCATTCGCTCAGGCGGTGACTGAGCTTGCGACGCCGCAGGACCAGACTTGCAAGGCGTCGCAGCAGCTGACGACGTGTATGGGTTTGCCGTACCTGGAGTTGTGCGTTTACTCGGCAAGGATTTGATTTGATCGGTCGCAGGCGGTACCCCTGTATCTATACGCATCGGTGGCCGTCGGCTGAACGTGAGATCCTTAGAAAGGTTTCCAGTCATGCCTGGGAGAGTTTGGTCTCGCAGACCTAGTGATGGTCGTTCCACACGCCTGTTGTGCTCGCTAAAATGCTCGTTTGAGGGCACAGCTGGTCGGAAATTGTTTTCATCATAGGAAGTCCGTACGCCAACGACAGTGTTCTCTTCGCCCGCATCGTGACCAAATTGAGAAGATATGCTGGCCGAGGGCTGTGTCGATTGCGATCCGGTCTGATCGTTTGCAATATCTTTTTCGATTGTAGGAGGGGCTTTGGATAGCTGCAACGACTGGGCTTCTTCAAGTCGCAATTGCTCGTTGGGAGTTGAGGGAAAGCCCGATTGAGAAACATTAACAGCTTTTTGTACGGGGCCCTGAACCTCGACTGCATTATCGCGGATACGGCCGACTTCTTCTTCTACATTGGTTAACGCTCCACTAACTTCAGGTACTGGCTGTTGTCCGTCTATGGCTCTCCCACGCTCTGGTACCTTGGAGCGAGTTCCGAGAGTATCCTTCGAAGGAGGGACAGATTGATGAACATCTGAATGCGATCGTTCCGAAGGCGAAATTCTGGCCGTAGACGTGAGCATAGAGCTAATGCCCTCTGATGACACTTGTAACGGCTCGGAAGGGATAACATTAACTTCGGCTTCGGATGGATTCTGTTGGGGTTCGTCCTTGGGTGAATCAAAGAGTGAAGCGCCGGTAGTTGGGGCTGTGCTGTAAGGATTTATATGGATGGCACGCTGACTCTGCTCGATTCCCAAAGACTTTGTCTCTGTCCATGGTCCGACCGCCTGACCTTCTCCGAGGACTGATTGCTGGACGTTAGGGTACCCAGCTGCAATCCCATCAACGAGCTGCAGTGGAGATTTGATCGCTGGTGATGTGACAGTGAAGCTTCTTGTCCCGTCAAGCGATGTGACCGTCCCCCCAACCTCATTCCCACCTCGACTGATGCCGGTCGAACCCCCATCTTTTCCATGCGATATACCGGCGGTAGATTCCTGGGTTATGGTAGAAGTCTCTGTCGAACCCGACAAACTTATGTAATCGGTTGCATGGTGTATGTCGTTGAAGTCGAGAGTAGGAAGTGTCGACGGGTCAAAAAATCGACCTCTGCAGAGGATTAATTCTGTCCAGAGCATTGCATCTCTAGCAACAGCAATTTTGCTTACTTTGATAATTTGTTTGCTTCGAGGAATGAGACCTCGCCATCATTGCGAGGGTTTGTATCATTGGGGTCGTGTTCTTGGCTTCGTGAGAGGCCGACCGTTACACGGAACAGTTCAGTTAATAGCGACTCGTGTAATTGAATGCATTTCCTGAATGTCATCGTAATATCATTATTAGCGATTCAATTTACTCTTGAGAAGCTAAGAATAAGCTGGGCATGCCACAGTAATATTAAACTTACGATAGCTCATCTTTCTTGTCGCTCAAGATACTGGATCGGATCATTGGACGAATCGCGAATGCGACATTCGTAAATTGGCCAGAAAGCGATGGCCTTCTATTTAAAACTCATCAAGTAATTGCGCTCCCTTAACTAGATGATTTTTGATGGTGGTGTTGAGATTTGCGATCGCAAATACTTCGTGATAGTGAGTTGGTGAGGAGCGGCGTTTGATCGTCGCAATCGTGTAGGATACCGAATATTTCGCGTATCTAGTTTATCAACGTTCAATTCGGAATTTGCATTCAGCACAACGCTCACAATTCAACCATTTGGCGTTGCTGGATTACGCAATGGGAAAAAGAAAGAGGGAGTTCACAGATGGTACCATAGCACCCAATGGCATTTACAAGGAGCTGAATGGCGACTCAAAAACAAAAATGGCGCCAAAAGAACCAGAGCTACCTAAGAAGAATGTGTCGAGCGGCCCATCAACGACCATCCAGATAGTGGTTGGCACGTACGAGAAGATATTACATGGCGTCACTGCGACATTGCCAGAGAAACGAGGAACAGTGGACTTTGCCGACACATTCCTATTCAACGCCCACGCATCAGCCATACGATGCCTTGCGCTCTCCCAACCATCTTCTACCACAGATACTACACAGCCCGCAAAAATAGTACTTGCAAGCGGTAGCTCTGACCAGATCATAAACCTATATCACCTTTCTACAGCACCTTCCTCGTCTCGGACAGGCCACAAAATTATGGAGAACCCAAGAAACAGAGAGCTGGGGTCTCTCCAACATCACAGTTCGAGTGTTAATGCTCTGCAGTTCCCTACTCGTTCCAAGCTTCTCTCGGCAGCAGAGGACAACACGATAGCAGTGACCCGCACGCGTGATTGGACTGTACTATCGACTATTAAGGTACCGATACCCAAAGCTCATGGCCGTCCAAGCGGGGATACTGCGGCCCTCGGGGATACCCCGGCTGGTGTCAATGATTTTGCGATTCATCCAAGTATGAAGCTCATGGTGAGTGTCGGAAAAGGAGAGAAATGTATGCGACTGTGGAACCTAGTCACTGGGAAGAAGGCAGGTGTTTTGAATTTTGAGCGAGACCTACTGCAAGGAATCGGTGAGAGAAAATGGGCTAGTGGAGAAGGGAGGAAAGTGGAGTGGAATAGTCTTGGCGAAGAATTTGTAGTAGGCTTTGAAAGAGGTGCAGCGGTGTTCGGCATGGTAGATCGCACAGGCTTTGTAATTTTGTTTGAGAACAAAGACTGACAGATGAACCAAGGACTCCAAACCGAAATGCAAAATTTTACCCTCGCCACTATCAAAGATACATCAGCTCCGCTATTTGTCACTACCAGCCGCGGATGGCAGGACGTCTGATATACTAGCCGTTTCCACAGAAGACGGTCGTATATTATTCTATTCTACGACGTTGACAGGAGAAGCGGAGAAGGGTAACAACGAAGCTGAACCCTCAATCCCAAATGCTCAGCCTATTGGACAAATTGGAGGCAGCCTGGATGACTTCAAAGGCCGCATTAAAGATTTTGAAATCTTGAATTTGCCTGCTGTCGGGAACGCTACGGACAGTTTACTGATTGTGGCTGGCAGCAGTGATGGTATGATACGCCTATGGATGCTTGAGCCAGCTCAATTCATGTTCGCCAATGCCAACTTGGATGAATCGCATACTAGTGACTTGAATAAATTGCCAAAAGTCAATAGCGAAGCAAATGCTCTAAAAGTGCCGTCTTTACCCCAAGTTGGTCGGCTACTGGGAACCTACGAGACAGGTAATAGAATAACTTGCCTCAAGGCATTTGTAATGTTCGAACCAAATGATTTGAAGGATACATCGAAAATTAACGGTCCAAGGCCTATTGACGACGATCCTGGAGTGGATAGCAATGATAGCACAAGCAGTTGAAGTCCAAAATCTTGTGAAGACCATCGCCACTTTGCAAAATTATGACCTCGCATTGTGACTACTATCGAATGTAAATATATCTCGGCATACATCTCAGATTGGCAGTTCGATCTACCTTGGCACTTCCACACTCAGATTTTCTGACTATCCTTGTACTCTCTATTTTTTTAATTCACACAATTCTTTCTGGTTAATAAAGCCTCTTAGTATCACCTATAGTGCACATTGAACTACGAGTACGATCGTTCTTAGCGTGCTCATCTCCTCCTTAGGCGTTTGCATTCCTTTCATGTTGGACGTCCACGACTGCAAATCTCCTTCCCTCTCACCCTTGTGTATTTGGGAATCGTGGCCTATAATATTTTAACCGGAGTACATCTCGTGTCGACGCTCCACCAGTTGTCAACATTCATTAACGTCATATACAGTGCCCCCCACTCGTGCCTACTGATCCGAAGGTGGAATCTCCGGTATAATTTACCATGCTTATATCAATTGAGATGGAGCATCGCAGCTGATATGTTCAGAGGTTTGAGAAGCTGAACCATTGGCCATATTCACAGCAATAATACGTTATGCAATCTTTCCCCATTCGGTTCAACTCCCAAACAGTATATGTATTCCAAGCATAGCAGGAGATTGAGCAGTTTCGTAAGAAGTCAAACTTGTAAGACTGTAGTCTGAGTATTGTAGGAGACTGTCCTCACCCTCCATCTAAATCCGCACTCTTCCGAAAACTATCACCAGCAGGTGCAGAGATCAAAGAATAACAAATGATAGCCAAGAATGCTATGACAACTATTGCATCAAGTGACTTTTTGAGTATCGAAGTTCCAGATTGATCAGTTCTATTTATCTATATCCTTCTTGTGGCGGCAGTAGACCCCGAGTCAGTGCTTGCAAGATTCCAAGTATACGATAAGTCTAGCTGTTCAGTTCGACATCTCTGTGGAGATCAGTTACTGTTAGAATCGTAGCCACGCTAAGGCAGCGGGTTCGCAAGCGCCCGTATGACTTAAACGAGAAGTTGGTGAAAGTGAATAATTCCTCGTGGACCTAAGTATCTATGTCGCTGACTCACTTTCTATTCTCCCTTGCAACTAGCATCGTTCTTCTCTTCCCAGGGTAACCAACAGGTTCAATAGGCTTGGTTTTCCATAAGATCGAATACTCCGGGTCGTTCTTACACTTACAGCACACCCTGTCAGATCCCCACCATCGATTCCACAAACAAGACGGAAAGAGAACGCATATCTATAGCAGGAGCTTGATAGTCGGGGCACAATCTCGAATCAACCGTAAGTATGGCTACGAATGGTGATATGCCCTCGGATGACGAATCCCTGGGAGGTTCGCCGCCATTTGAAGCTGCCAACGGCCACGATAATGATGATATCGACTACGACGAAATTCTTGATAAGCCAAAATCTGCGCTCAAGAAAACATCACGACCAGACCCAGTGCCGGAGATAGTGAGACCAGAGCTTCCAGAACAACCAGACCCCCACGACCTTGATGTCTCCACGTTGACCCCACTTTCCCCAGAGATTATCGCAAGACAAGCTACGATAAATATTGGCACGATCGGGCACGTTGCGCACGGGAAATCGACCGTGGTAAAAGCAATTTCAGGTGTGCAGACCGTTAGGTTCAAGAATGAGCTGGAAAGAAATATTACGATCAAACTTGGCTACGCGAATGCAAAGGTTTATAGGTGTGACAATGAGGAATGTCCAAGACCGGGGTGTTATAGAAGCTTTAAGAGTGAAAAGGAAGTTGATCCACCATGTGAGAGAGAGGGATGTGGTGGTCGATATAGACTCTTGCGACATGTTTCGTACGTTAACACCTTTTATCGATCGAGACCCAATACTGACCCTGACTGCGAAGCTTTGTCGATTGTCCTGGTCACGATATTCTTATGAGTACAATGTTATCGGGTGCCGCAGTTATGGATGCAGCCCTTCTCCTCATAGCTGGTAACGAAACATGTCCTCAACCCCAAACATCTGAACACTTGGCAGCCATTGAGATCATGAAGCTCAATCACATCATAATTCTGCAAAATAAGGTCGATCTTATGCGAGAAGAAGGTGCAGAGGCGCACTATCAGTCGATTCTCAACTTCATTCGCGGCACCGTCGCTGATGGGTCACCGATCATTCCTATTTCCGCCCAACTAAAGTACAATATCGATGCCATCAACGAGTATCTCGTTACCAAGATTCCAGTGCCCGTCAGAGATTTCGGTGCTGCGCCGCATATGATAATCATCCGCTCGTTCGACGTCAACAAGCCGGGTGCCGAAATTGAGGAACTGAAAGGTGGCGTTGCTGGTGGAAGTATCTTGACTGGGGTTCTGAAATTAGGGGACGAGATAGAAATTCGGCCTGGACTGGTCACTAAGGACGAACAGGGGAGGATCAAGTGCCGGCCCATCTTCAGCAGAGTTGTTTCGCTCTTCGCGGAACACAACGATCTCAAATTCGCTGTACCGGGTGGCTTGATCGGTGTCGGGACTCGTGTGGATCCAACACTTTGCCGTGCAGATCGACTTGTCGGATTCGTACTTGGACTGAAAGGCCAACTTCCAGCCATCTACACGGAGCTTGAAGTTAACTTCTTCCTACTTCGCCGACTACTTGGAGTCAAGACTGCGGATGGAAAGCAAGCAAAAGTCGCTAAGCTTGCTAAGAACGAGGTCCTCATGGTCAATATCGGATCTACGGCTACAGGGGCTAAAGTTATGGGCGTAAAGGCGGACGCAGCCAAATTAAGCCTGACGAGTCCCGCATGTACAGAGATTGGAGAGAAGATTGCTCTAAGTAGGAGGATCGATAAGCACTGGCGACTAATTGGATGGGCGAATATTGTTGCGTAAGTTTGCCTGTTGCTGCTAAATGTTCACGTATGAGGGTAGCTGATAGACCTCTTCAGGGGCAATACGCTGGAGCCGAGTATCGACTGAGCATCTTTACCTACTACTCACAGCGTTGAAGCTCCTTCATGAAGAACCGAGGTCCACGAATCGGGATCTGCGAAGACTCCTACTCAGGCCTATGATAGCATCTCGCTCAACTTTTGTACATTGCACGTAGCCACACAAGTGACATTGAATGCTTAACTGTCGGGAAGGAGTTACAGATTCATAGTGTGCCAGCTCGACGCCAGACCTAAGAAGCTGGGGTGTATCCTACTAATCCAGATTGAAGGTTTTTATGCAGCTCATCAGATATTATGAGACATGTCGTGGCCATGCGTCTGGAAACAAGCAACGGATTGGCCAAGAATTGTGTGAATTGCAATGCATGGTTATAGTGCAAGCCTGTTATCTTAGTTCCATACATACATTCAATACCATGTCACTCTTAGAAAGATCTGATTTTCATCTGCTTGAGTTAGGGTAGTGAAGAACAAAGAATAAAGAACGTTAACAGCTCCGCGCCAGATACGCGGATAATTGACAGATCGCCGCACCTGCTACGGCGACCTAGAAACGCAATCTTGGGCGAAACTTTTATCCAGCCAGTGCCAGCTCAATTTCAGGAGCTCTTCATATCCATCAACACAACCGGCCCAACACAACCTTGCCGTACTGCCACTCCTTATCTCTCCTTCGGGTCGGCGTACATGGTGCCTTATTTATCACTCAACGCTCCCTTGTAAAGCGGCTCAACCTCGTCATCAAGCTACGCGTTTTGCGGACCAAGTGTGCTCAGGCGGAAGGTGGATGAACGTCAAGGAACATCGCCGCAACTATGGCAGCTCTTCCTATCCGTTTCACGGAGATTCTACAGGTGAGGTTGAGCCTCTTCTTGCTGTGAAAGCTGGAACCGGGAAACTTGCTAACCTATCTATGCGCAGTTGACGCAATCAGAGATTGATGTATGTTGATCTTGATCCTACCAGACCAACTCTCCATGTCCACACTATATTTTGAGCTGACACCCAGGCCAGCCAGCGTCGATAGGATTCAATTCATGTGTGAGTTGATGCACCTTCACTAATAGCCACACTATGTAATTAATGTTCGCATAGACTCTAGAATCCGATCACTTCATCTGCGTACGTCAGAGACTCAGCGAAACCGAACAACCCCAGGTCATCATCATCGACCTCAAGAATAACAATGAAATCATCCGGAGACCTATCAAGGCGGACAGTGCCATCATGCACTGGACCAAGCAGGTCATTGCCCTCAAGGCAAACCAGCGAACACTACAGATTTTCGACCTAGCACAGAAGCTGAAGCTTCAATCTGCTACGATGAATGAGGATGTACTCTTCTGGAAGTGGTTTAGTCCAACTAGCTTGGGCCTTGTCACAGAAACCGCTGTATTTCACTGGAATGTTTTTGACCCCAATGAAACCGCCCCTATCAAAATTTTCGAGCGTAACAATAATCTTTCCGTAAGTCCATTCTGCTGTCTGTGTTGAGCGGAGTTAATCACACGACTTCCAGGGCTGTCAAATCATAAATTACCGTGTCAATGAGGATGATAGATGGATGGTGGTGGTAGGCATTTCGCAGCAACAGGGACGCGTCGTGGGTGCAATGCAACTATACTCTCGAGAGCGCGGAATTAGCCAAGCTATTGAGGCCCACGCAGCTGCTTTTGGCACAGTCCGTCTGGAGGGAGCCCCTGCAGAAACCCGCCTCTTCACATTCGCTGTAAGGACAGCAAGTGGTGCCAAGCTGCACGTGGTCGAGATCGATCACCAGGCCTCAAATCCTACGTTCCCCAAGAAAGCTGTGGAGGTCTTCTTCCCACCGGAAGCGACTAATGACTTCCCAGTGGCCATGCAGGTCTCTCAAAAATACAGCGTCATCTACCTAGTGACGAAATACGGGTTCATTCATCTTTACGATCTAGAGTCAGCCACTTGTATCTTCATGAACCGCATTTCGAGCGAAACAATTTTCACCACAGCTCCCGATTCCGAATCCTCTGGCATCATTGGGGTCAATCGCAAAGGGCAAGTGCTATCTGTTAGTGTTGACGAGAACACAATTATACCGTACTTATTGCAAAACCCTGCAAACGGTTCACTGGCTCTAAAATTGGCTTCAAGGGCAGGTTTGCCTGGAGCAGATAACCTCTACCAACAACAATTCGAACAGCTCTGCGCACAGGGTCAATATCAGGAGGCTGCCAAGATTGCAGCGACTTCACCACGTGGCTTTCTGCGTACACCTCAGACAATTGAGCGATTCAAGCACGCCCCCCAAACCCAAGGGCAATTGTCAGTGATATTGCAATACTTCGGCATCTTACTCGATAAGGGTACCCTCAACCGGGTTGAGAGTATTGAGCTTGTCCGTCCTGTTCTAGCACAGAATCGAAAGCACCTCCTCGAAAAGTGGCTGAGGGAGGACAAATTGGAGTGCTCGGAAGAATTAGGGGACATTGTCCGGTTGCACGACCCGCAACTCGCGTTGAGCATTTTCTTACGTGCTAACGCCCCTCAAAAAGTTGTTGCTGCGTTTGCGGAGACCGGGCAGTTCGACAAGATCCTTCCGTTCGCTAAACAGAGCGGTTACAGCCCAGACTTTGCACAGCTTCTACAAAACATTGTGAGAATGAACCCCGAAAAGGGCGCCGAATTCGCTACTGCACTTGCCAATGACGAGAATGGACCTTTGGTGGACTTAGAGCGCGTGGTTGACATCTTTCAGTCGCAAAATATGGTACAGCCGGCTACAGCATTCCTTTTAGATGCACTCAAAGACAACAAGCCCGAGCAAGGACACCTGCAGACCCGACTCTTAGAAATGAACCTAGTCAACGCTCCCCAAGTTGCGGATGCTATCTTGGGCAACGAGATGTTCTCATACTACGATAGGGCGCGGATATCACAGCTTTGCGAGAATGCTCAACTGTTTCAACGGGCGCTAGAAAATTCTGATGACCCATCTGCTATCAAGCGAAACATCGTACGGACCGACAAATTCAAACTAGAATGGTTAGTAGACTACTTTGGCCGGATGTCTCTGGAGCAATCCTTGGACTGCTTGAACGAGATGCTCAAGGCCAATATCCGTCAAAATCTGCAGGCTGTTGTACAGATCGCTACCAAATACTCGGACTTGTTGGGACCCAGTAGGTTGATTGAGCTTTTCGAAACGTACCGAACAGCCGAAGGTCTTTATTACTATCTAGGTAGCATCGTCAATTTGAGTGAGGACCCTGAGGTGCACTTCAAGTACATTGAGGCTGCAACGAAGATGAGTCAATTTACTGAAGTTGAACGGATCTGTCGAGATAGCAATTACTACAACCCAGAGAAAGTTAAGAATTTCTTGAAGGAAGCCAAGCTTACGGAACAGTTGCCACTTATCATTGTCTGCGATCGATACAATTTCATCCATGATCTAGTACTTTACCTTTATCAGAACCAGCAGTACAAATCGATTGAGGTCTATGTGCAACGAGTCAATCCAGCGAAAGCGCCTTTTGTGATTGGCGCCCTACTCGACGTTGACTGTGATGAGTCTGTTATTAAGGACCTCTTGAAGTCAGTCGATCCTACTTCTATTCCGATTGATGACCTGGTCTCTGAGGTCGAGTCACGCAACCGTCTCAAACTACTCCTACCTTTCCTTGAGGCCACTCTCGCGAGCGGAAACCAGCAGCAAGCTGTTTACAATGCGCTTGCGAAGATATACATTGACAGTAATAATAATCCGGAGAAGTTCCTGAAGGAGAATGATATGTACGATACGCTTGTTGTTGGTAAATATTGCGAGAAACGGGACCCTAATCTTGCCTACATCGCATACCGGAAAGGTTTGAACGACGTTGATCTCATCAGAATAACCGATGAAAATTCGATGTTCAAGGCCCAAGCTCGATATCTCTTGGACCGCGCTGACCGCGAGATCTGGGCTTTCGTGCTGAAAGACACAAACACCCATCGACGTTCATTAGTTGATCAAGTCATATCGACAGCGGTTCCTGAATCCACCGAGCCTGAAAAGGTCTCTATAGCCGTGGCAGCGTTCCTGCAAGCCGATTTACCAGCTGAGCTCATCGAGCTATTGGAGAAGATTATCCTTGAACCATCTCCATTTAGCGACAATGGCAGTTTGCAGAACCTCCTGATGCTCACAGCTGCAAAGGCCGACAAAGGCCGTCTAATGGACTACATCCATCAGCTCTCGGCTTACAATGGGGAAGAGATTGCTAATATGTGCATATCGGTAGGCCTCTTTGAAGAAGCTTTCGAGGTCTACAAAAAAGAGGATAACCATACAGCGGCAACGAACGTTCTCGTGGAGCACATCGTCAGTATCGATCGGGCGCAAGAATATGCCGAACGCGTCGAGCTCCCTCAAGTATGGAGTATGGCTGCTAAGGCTCAATTGACTGGTCTCCGTATTAGCGATGCTATCGATTCCTACATTCGCGCAGACGACCCAAGCAACTACAATGAAGTCATTGACATTGCAACCCATGCCGGCAAGGACGAGGAACTCATCAAATATCTACGTATGGCGAGAAAATCTCAACGAGAGCCACCTATTGACACAGCCCTTGCCTTCTGTTATGCTCGAACAAACCAACTAAGTGAGCTCGAGGACTTCTTGCGTTCCACCAATGTCGCAGACGTCGAAGCTTCGGGTGACAAAGCTTACGAGGAAGGCTATCACCAAGCCGCAAAGATCTTCTATTCTAGCATTTCGAACTGGGCCAAGCTTGCCACTACCCTTGTTCACCTGAAAGAGTACCAAGCGGCAGTGGAATGCGCCCGCAAGGCCAACAGCGTGAAGGTGTGGAAGCAAGTGAACGAGGCATGTATCGCTAAGAAGGAATTCCGTCTGGCGCAGATCTGTGGTTTGAACCTTATTGTTCATGCTGAAGAGCTGCAAGATCTTGTACGCCAGTACGAGCGCGATGGCTACGTTGACGAGCTCATTTCCCTGCTGGAAGCCGGTCTGGGCATGGAGCGAGCTCATATGGGTATGTTTACTGAACTGGGTATTGTGCTCTCTAAGTACCACCCTGACCGAGTGATGGAGCATCTCAAGCTTTTCTGGTCCAGAATAAACATTCCAAAGATGATCCGTGCTTGCGAGGAAGCACACCTATGGCCTGAGCTCATCTTCTTGTACTGCCACTACGACGAATGGGACAATGCCGCGCTTGCGATGATGGAGCGTGCAGCGGATGCTTGGGAGCACCATTCTTTCAAGGATATCATCGTTAAGGTCGCCAATCTCGAAATCTACTACAAAGCCTTGAGCTTCTATCTGGAACAGCAACCATCATTACTCACCGACTTACTTCAAACACTGACATCCCGAATTGACGTCAACCGTGTGGTAAAGATGTTTGTAAAGTCGGACAATATTCCTCTTATCAAGCCATTCTTGCTCAACGTTCAGTCACAGAACAAGAGAACCGTTAACGATGCGATTAATGATTTGCTAATAGAAGAGGAAGACTACAAGACGCTGCGAGACTCCGTTGAGAATTATGACAATTACGACCCGGTCGACTTAGCTTCACGATTGGAACACCATGAGCTAGTGTTCTTCCGGCAAATTGCTGCTAACATCTACCGAAAGAATAAACGATGGGAGAGATCAATTGCTTTGTCCAAGCAAGACAAGTTGTTCAAGGATGCAATTGAGACGGCCGCGATTTCTCAAAAGAGCGACGTCGTCGAAGACTTACTTCGCTATGTACGTTTGTCCTTTGAAAAACCTGATATCCTCGCTAATCCTCGCGTAGTTCGTCGACATTGGCAGTCGTGAATGCTACGTCGGCATGCTTTATGCTTGCTACGATCTTATCCGCCTCCACGTTGTCATGGAGCTGTCATGGCGTCATGGTCTGACAGACTTCACCATGCCATTCATGATCAACTACATGAGCCAACAAGCGTCTACGATTGACACCCTAAAGAGAGATAACGAAGAGCGCAAAGCTCGTGAGGTCAAGGAGCAGAAAGAGGAGGATAATACACCAATCTTGGGAGGTTCGAGGCTGATGCTCACGCAAGGAGCGGCCAATCCAGTGCCATACTCACAGACGAACGGCATCACTCCTCAACCGACCGGGTATCGGTTTTAGATGCTTGACAGGAGGAGGGGGGGCTTTTGTGTAAAGAGAGTTTTCTCTACTTGCAAAGAGGGCGGGACAGGGCGGGACCGGGCGGGTCTATGAGGCTCTCGCATTGCTCTCAAATATGTGTTTTTGCGATGACAGCTCTTCGATGTGACATACGGGTCATTTGGTAATAGCTTGTGTTGAGCCTTGCGAGGGTCAGCTCAGGTGCATTACATGCGAACAGAGCATTTGATGGTTTTAGCAGGCTTGCAGCATATGTAAAATAGATAGCAGATACTTCAATCAGGTGTGAGGTATCTTTGATGACGATGAGGCTTGAGAGATACTAACGTGATCATGATCCATATCTGAGAGAGACAAAAGAAATGGCCCGAGGTCAAAACCATAACAATACTGAGTATCTTAGGCATGAGGCAACATCCACCTGTATATATAAGAACTAGAACAGTGGGAAAGGTTCACTCGAGGCATTGACATGTGGGCGGGCCTTGCAGACACATAATATGATAAAATAGAAATTGACTGCTATGTACTTATACCACACAGAACCCTCATCCTCTACGCATCGCAAACCCCAGCAACCCCCCAACCCGACCTTCCCGCATGTACATACCTCTCCCTCCCCGAGTTCCCGTCTTCACTGACCCATCCACATTAGTCTCTATACTACTGTATACCAACAGCAGCGACGCGGAAAGCGAAGCCAGCCACTGAGAACTCCGTACGTATGAGAGAGAGAGAGAGAGCGCGAGACGGGTATATTAAGACAATGAGGGCCGATGTCAAGATAGGCACTGGGGTTTGTGGCTGCTAATCTTGACCTCGCCGTGTTGGGCTAGACAAATGGCGTTGAGCGAGGTATGTAGATATGTAAAGGGGTTTTCCGGGAGGGTGGGGACGGGAATAAGGTGGGTACTTTGGGTCGGGCTTGGTCGTGGTGTTTTGGGAGGGAAGGGGGGGGTGAGGTAGGGTTTTCCATGTGTTTGTGGGTATGAATGTAGGATATGCTTTGTAGAAGGGGAGGTGAGCTTTTGAGAGGATAGAGTAGTGAACTAGAAGAGTGAAACATGCTACCTTCTCTATTGCTCCTAGATATTCACCTTCTCTTTCATTGATAGAACCCGTTTTGCAATATCTTACAGAAAAGAAAAGAAAAGAAAACTTTATAGGTTTGTGAGTTGGTATATTAAAATAGAAGCATTATTTTCATCACAGTTCGAAAGTCAGGACTAGTTGGTGCACAGTGTCACTAAAAGTTCTGACGGTGTTGGCGGACTTGGTTAGAGGGTATTATTCGCTGCACTGTGTCAGAGGATTTATCTTTTTGACTTTCTAGGTGGGGGGTTCGAGTACTTTTGGAGGCGAGAGGTAGTTTTTGGTTTTTGGGTGTTAAGATGGCGGTGTTGAGGGGTTTGTGGAAGTGTTGTTCATGGGGCTGGGGGATGTATTTGTGCTACTTTTTTGTATATGGGTTGTGGCTGGGTTGGTGGTGTTATTAGAGTCTGAGTTGGTCAGATAGTCAGGGGGTATTGAATTTGGGAAGATTTGTCTGGATAGATAAGGGATGATTTTCCGTTTCTGAAGTATACTCTGCATGAAATGCCACGAAACCGAAGCACGCAGTTGCTTGCAGAGGCGCCTGCGCAATATGCACGTCGATCAATGAGTATCCCGTTTCCTGCAATATCTGAGTTTGTTTTGTGTCTCTTCTGTAATGTCGTCTGCGAAAGAACCAATTTTGAAAGGCCCCATTGTCGAAGTAGAGGTGGCAATGGTGGCTGTCCTTTCTTTCGCCGTTGAGGTGGCCTTGGCGCAGCTGATAAGCAAGCCAGTCCACCTACGCAATCTTCGAAAAAGTGCTGCAATTAGAGAGGAGACTCCAAACAGCACTTGACTACAAGTTTCATCAGCTCCTATACTGCTTGAACAAGAAATACGCCTTCAGATAGACAGGCTGTGCAGGACATGCCCATTACTCAATACCCTCCATGCCACAGGGTGCCATTTGAGATTTCATGTACTCAAGGCGCCCATTAGAAGGACGAAAGTTGGGTGATCGGCCTTGCTTCGAGATCCAACAGGGAGCATGCACATCTACGCTGTTGTCAATGTTGTTGTCTCATTGGCTTCTGAGGCTGACCATATGGATAATACCACTGGCGATTGTGCGCCAGCGTACAATATAGTTATGTCCATGAGTCCTTGAGTAGGATCCAGAGTGCCTGCAATGTCATTCAACATTGACTGACAGCCTCATGATAGTTGCAATGTCATGCCGAAGGGTAGTAGACCCAGGCTAGCATGTAGCTGGCTTCGCAGCTCTGTCTATGCGAGGGTCGAGGCATGACCACTGTCTCCGTTATAGAAGTACCCTCTGTAGGTCAACGATTGAGTAAGCGAGAATGCCGTCGTGAAGGTCGCCAGACAGATGCATCCAATGAAGTCGGAAAGAAAGCAGTGGAAGACACTTCTCTGCAGAGATTGAAAGTGAACATACAGAAAGACTGTCAGCATGGATTCTTTAACCTAGAATGTTCGATGATTCTGGCAAGCTTCAACACGAGTCAGTTCGATTGGAGATTGTTCGTTGAGAGAATTTCGCTTGATAGCCGTTCGTGCGTGAAGAGCACTGAATGGATCAGAATGATGGTGTTTTGGGAAGCGACTGCATGAAATGTCGGAGATCCTTCTTCAAGCATCAATAAGTAGCCGTGTGTGCATGATGTGTGTGACTGGGCTCAATCTCTAGTGGAGGGACGGAACACATCAAGTACATAAAGGCTCCTTGGCAGGCTGTCGACTAGAGTACGAGTACTGTACTCTCTATTCTTTTCTCACCATGTAGCGGCTTGAAGGGAGGAAGTGCAGAGTGCACATTTCTGTGAGACGGTGACTTTGATCCACGGCATTGGCAGGACTAATCTTTTGGTCTTATCGCCGCTACTCTATCACACAAAAACAACAACATCCCTCGATCGGTGTTCGGGTCTTGCTTCTCAACAGTTCCGCCCCCGCGTGCCCGCCAGCCAAAAATCCTCCCTCGTTCCTTTTGCCAATTGAATCACCCGACACTTCTGAACCCTTATATAAGTACTACTCCATCGAACACTCAGGAGCCTCCTACAGCTCCAGCACCTCTCAATTGCCCATTCACCACCCATTGACCCTGTTATTCTCGTTCGCATACAAGTACTCCCCGCTCCTACGGAGCTTGACGCTTCAACATGCCTGATCCGCACGACGAGTATGCCGAGCATTTCGATGCTGGGCATTCGGGCAAGGACCATACAGTACATCAAAGACTGAGGGCAAATTCGACGATTATGGAGTTGAAAAAAATACTGGGTGCGCAGCCCCCCGGCCGGACTAGGCGGTGAAGGACGTTTGCATGAGGACCCCTTGCTGACGCTGAACCGCTTGGGCTTGGTAGTGGCCAACAGAGGAGAGATTCGTAAGGATGTCTTGACAATGACTATAGAGAAAGCTACACGCTGATTCTTGTGCCTAGCTATTCGAGTAAGCTTGGCCAATTGATGCAGCTCGTAAGAGAAAGTGGCTTACACAAATCGCCGAGATAGATATTTAGAACAGTAAGGGTTTCACGTCCAATCCGGCTATTCGGCCGAACTCCCATACGGCTTCTTGAGATGGACAGTCCCCAGGCTGATACACGTTTCCTACTAGGCCCACGAGCTTTCTCTACAAACCGTAGCGGTCTTCAGGTACACTTACGATTACGGGAAACCCTGAGTACTTGCTAATGGTATTAGCTATGAGGACCGCCTCAGCATGCACAGGCAAAGTCAGTACAGCTCAAAGATTTGCTTTCTAAAAGCCCTTTGCTAATGAGAGATTACGCTTTCTAGAGGCTGACGAAGCTTATGTGATTGGTAAAAGAGGCCAATATACACCCGTTGGTGCATATCTGGCCGGTGATGAGATTATAAGCATTGCAAAACAGCATGGTGTCAACATGATCCACCCGGGTTATGGATTTCTGTCGGAGAACGCAGGTTTTGCAAGAGCCGTGGAAGCAGCAGGTCTTATCTTTGTAGGACCCACTCCCGAAACGATTGACGCCCTAGGTGATAAAGTATCTGCTCGTGTATTGGCCCAGAAAGCGAACGTGCCAGTCGTCCCTGGCACCCCAGGGCCTGTCGAAAAGTTCGAGGACGTCAAGGCGTTCACGGACGAGTATGGCTTTCCGATTATTATCAAGGCTGCTTTTGGTGGCGGTGGACGAGGCATGAGAGTGGTGCGAGAGCAGGCTACTCTGAAAGACTCCTTTGAGCGAGCAACATCAGAGGCGAAGTCTGCATTCGGAAACGGGACTGTGTTCGTGGAAAGATTCCTGGACAAGCCGAAGCATATCGAAGTGCAGTTGCTCGGAGACAATGAGGGTAATGTGGTCCATCTCTACGAGCGTGATTGCAGTGTCCAGCGTCGTCATCAAAAGGTTGTGGAGCTGGCTCCAGCAAAGAACTTGCCGACCGATGTTCGGGACAAGATTCTGGAGGATGCTGTCAAATTGGCTAGGTCTGTTAGTTACCGGAATGCAGGTACCGCTGAATTCTTGGTGGATCAGCAACACAGATACTACTTCATTGAAATTAACCCCCGTATACAAGTTGAGCATACAATCACCGAAGAAATCACTGGCATTGATCTTGTTGCGGCTCAGATTCAGATTGCTGCAGGTGCGACTCTAAAGCAGCTTGGTCTGACACAGGATCGAATCTCTATACGCGGATTTGCCATCCAGTGCAGAATAACCACCGAAGACCCTGCCAACGGGTTCTCTCCAGATACTGGTAAAATTGAGGTGTACCGTTCTGCTGGCGGCAACGGCGTGCGTCTGGATGGTGGGAATGGTTTCGCTGGCGCCATCATTACACCTCATTACGACTCGATGTTGGTCAAATGTACTTGTCTTGCCTCGACTTACGAGATTGTCCGAAGGAAGATGCTTCGTGCTCTAGTAGAGTTCCGAATCCGGGGCGTGAAGACCAACATTCCTTTCTTGGGATCTCTACTCACACACCCTACCTTCATTGCAGGGACTTGCTGGACTACCTTCATCGATGATACACCCGAGCTCTTCTCTCTTGTTGGGAGCCAAAATCGTGCACAGAAGTTGCTGGCCTACCTTGGGGACGTAGCAGTTAACGGTAGCAGCATTAAAGGCCAAATCGGCGAGCCGAAATTCAAGGCCGATATCATCATGCCTGTGCTTTTGGATGAGAACGAGAAGCCTATCGATCTAGCACAGCCGTGCAAGACTGGGTACAAATATATCCTCGACAAGGAAGGCCCAGAAGCGTATGCGAAAGCTGTACGAGAGATCAAGGGCTGCCTCATTATGGATACTACATGGCGTGATGCTCATCAGTCGTTGCTGGCTACAAGAGTTCGAACAGTGGACTTGTTGAACATTGCGAAAGAGACAAGCTATGCTTATGCAAATTCGTACAGTTTAGAATGTTGGGGAGGAGCAACCTTTGACGTGGCCATGCGTTTCCTCTACGAAGATCCCTGGGACAGACTACGCAAGATGAGGAGAGCCATTCCCAACATCCCCTTTCAGATGCTACTTCGAGGCGCCAATGGTGTCGCTTATTCATCTCTGCCAGACAATGCCATTTACCACTTCTGCCTGCAGGCAAAGAAATATGGTGTTGATGTCTTCCGGATTTTCGATGCCCTTAATGATATTGACCAGCTCGAGGTCGGTATAAAAGCCGTGCAGCAAGCTGGAGGTGTTGTCGAGGCAACAGTCTGCTACAGTGGTGACATGCTGAACCCAAAGAAGAAGTATAACCTTGAATACTACATGGACTTGGTAGAAAAGATTGTGAAAATTGGGACTCATGTGATTGGTATCAAGGACATGGCTGGTGTTATGAAGCCGAGAGCGGCAACTCTTCTGATTGGTTCTATCCGAAAGAAATACCCTGATATCCCTATACATGTCCATACACACGACTCTGCTGGTACGGGCGTAGCAACGTATGTCGCATGTGCCAAGGCAGGCGCTGACGCTGTGGACACTGCTACTGACAGCATGTCTGGAATGACTTCTCAACCCAGCGTTGGCGCTCTACTTGCGTCACTCGAAGGCACTGGTCTTGAGCCTGGCCTGAATGTGCACCATATACGAGCTCTGGATACTTACTGGGCTCAGCTACGTCTTCTGTACTCGCCATTTGAAGCTGGTCTCACTGGACCTGATCCCGAAGTCTACGAGCACGAGATACCAGGGGGGCAATTGACTAACCTGATCTTCCAAGCGTCGCAACTAGGACTTGGTGCGCAGTGGGCTGAAACTAAGAAGGCTTACGAGCAAGCAAATGATCTCCTCGGTGATATCGTCAAGGTCACACCCACTTCAAAGGTGGTCGGCGACTTGGCTCAGTTCATGGTTTCCAACAAACTCAACGAAGAAGGTGTTCGCGCCAAGGCTAAAGAGCTCGACTTTCCTGGGTCTGTACTTGAATTTTTCGAGGGACTCATGGGCCAGCCGTATGGAGGATTCCCCGAGCCATTACGATCGGATGCCCTCCGAGGACGCCGTAAGCTCGACAAGCGTCCTGGTCTGACTCTGGAGCCGTTGGATCTCCAGAAGATTAAAACGGACATCAATGAAAAGTTCGGTAGCGCTTCCGAATGCGATGTGGCCAGCTACGCCATGTACCCTAAAGTCTTCGAGGACTACCGCAAATTCACATCCAAGTACGGCGACTTGAGCGTCCTCCCCACTCGATACTTCCTCGCCCGCCCCGAAGTGGGCGAGGAATTCCACGTCGAATTGGAAAAGGGCAAAGTGCTCATCCTCAAGCTTCTGGCCGTAGGACCGTTGTCGGAGCAGACGGGCCAGAGAGAAGTCTTCTTCGAGATGAACGGCGAGGTTCGATCGCTCTCGGTGGCGGATAACAAGGCTGCCGTCGAGAATATCAGCCGGCCAAAGGCGGACAGCAGCGATAGCAGTCAGGTTGGCGCGCCGATGTCTGGGGTTGTGGTGGAGGTGAGGGTGCATGAGGGCGGGGAGGTCAAGAAGGGGGATCCGGTCGCGGTGTTGAGTGCGATGAAGATGGTGAGTTTTCGCTCTCGGTACGATCTGCCGGGCAATGGATTGCTAATTACTGGGATAGGAAATGGTCATCAGCGCGCCGCACTCGGGCAAGATTGGCTCGTTGCTGGTCAAAGAGGGAGACTCGGTGGACGGACAGGATTTGGTGTGCAAGATTGTCAAGTGAGAGCGTGAGCGAAGGGGTGA